>Ga0265301_10000142_pt1 | contig 117790 bp, 85 predicted proteins | sample AusTroGonzalo_MG_2_FD_193488 | JGI IMG/M metagenome (GOLD analysis project Ga0265301, IMG submission 193488) | Bovine rumen microbial communities from tropical cattle in Woodstock, Queensland, Australia - Gonzalo_04 | ecosystem: Host-associated > Mammals > Digestive system > Stomach > Rumen ... | reverse complement strand
TATTCAGTGCATACGTTACGGCATCCTTACAGGACTGAGTAACTTTTGAAGAGTATGAGCCCGATAAGTACTTGCCGTCATACTGGTACGGAGCTGCGATTACGTTGTAAATAGTCGCAGGCGCACCATATGTCCATCTGGTTCCTTCCCACATTCTGTGGATAACTGTAGCAACAACAGCACCCTTATCGTAGGTAGAAACCCAGTCGGAACCGTATTCACCAGCTACAAGATTGCAGAGAATGATGTACTCATAATCTGTCACAGCTATTGCTGTATCCGTTGTAGCAGGAGTCGGCTCCTGGTACGGTGTAATAATGGCCATGTCCGGATTACACTCCGAACACTTTCTTGCCTCGAGACCTTCTGTAGAGTCGATCTCATAGCACTCACTATTATACCATCTGCAGGTATTCTTGTGTATATAGTGAGTTGATGGCTTGTAAACCACATATTCTCTGGGAGCTTCTGCAGGTTCACAAACCTCAACAGGTGTTTCAATAACTTCCTCAGTTTGTGCCTCTATCACAGGTTCGGTCACTTCTGAAGTCGTTGTTGATGTCACAACATCTGTTGTACTGAGAGTTGTTGCAGCAGTTGTTTCGTTCATAGTTGTGGTAGTTGATGTGCTTGTCTCAGTAGAAGTTGTTGCTGTCGTGAAGGATGTTGTTGTGATACATGTTGTCGTTGTAGTAGGTATTTCAGTTTCTGCATGTCCTGTGAATGAAAGCGGTACGATCAATTCATCGAGATCGATTACCTCGGCATTCTTAGGATTTGCAGATGCAGCCATCTTGTGATATTTCACATGTCCCGAATAGGTAGTGGCACCTACTGAGAGAGCTGCGGCTGTAACACACGCTACACCCTTCTTAAACTGTTTGCTCTTGATGAAGCTTTTGAATGACATTTCTTTTAGTCCTTTCGTTTTAGAATCTTCCGATCCGTATTTTCAGCATCCCTATGATGCTGCTAATGGATCCGATTTACGACCTTTCGGTTTCCTTTCTTGCCACTTCAGGTTTCTTTACTTTGTTTTTCATACGCTCGCTCAGAGGCAACTTCGAGCGAAAAGTTACCCCCATAATAGTACAGCCGTTGGGCCTTTCTATTATACCATATAGTTCTTGCGTTTTATTAAATATTAAACGGATATTTAAAGAAGAGAACTATGAAGTCCGAGATCATAGCAATCTTCGGACTTTTACGGATATTAGAAAGGAAGAGAAATCATGAAAGATGTTATCACACTTCTCATCGCTGTTCTTGGATCTGGTGGCTTGTGCTCACTTGTTACCGCTTTCATGAGCAGACGTAAGTACAAAGCTGAGGCAGCCATGGTTGAGGCTGATGTTGAAGAGAAACGCAAAGCCGTGGAACGCGAGCATATGGAGTACATCAACAAACAGCTCAAGGACATCACCGAAACCCATAAGCGCGAGGCAGAAGAATCCAGGGAACAGAATCGTGAGTTAAGCAAACGAGTTGGAGAACTTGAAAGTCGTTTGAATAAACTCATGGAATGGATAGTAATAGATAACAACACTCATATCTCATGGCTTGAGAATGAGTTGAAGAAGTATAATCCTGATGTTGTTATCCCACCATGTCGTCCAGCTCCCGGTTTCGAAAACCTGGCATCGGATACAGTAGCAGCACCACAGAGTTAATGTCATTCAAAAGATATCTCTACATTAGCATCATCCTTTCGTAAGATATTTTCTGTAGTGAGCATATTAATAATATACATATCAAATATGAAAAAATAGAAGAAACGTAACCGGCCCAGATGGGCCGGCGAATTCTTCTTTATGTGTCCTCAGACCAATTTAAGTGTTGTACACTCTTCGCCAGTTCTTTGAACTTCTTGTATCTGGAACGCAACCAGAACTTGTCCATTTGAACTGACGTATCATAGATGTCATAATAGTGACATTGTTTAGGGATATATCTTATACGACCAAATGTTTGTTCAGCTGTAATCTTTGATACAAAGGGTGAACAACATATGATATCAGTGATACCGGGAATATCGGTACCTGTTCCAGCAGATGCAATGGTCGTTACTATTACATCCGCACGCTTGTTCATTTCATTCTCACGTTTAGAATTCGACGAATTAATCGTACGAATCGTCAAGTCATATGGAAAGGTTTTGTCGCGAGACAAATGCTTGTTAATCCAGTATGCACAATCTTGACAAAGTTCGATCAAAGGCATAAAGATGATGACCTTTGCATGTTCATCTTCCATGTACAATGAACGCACAAGATCAGTACAGCATTTGAAGTGAGTGTTCTTCCTGTCATTCTTGATAACCCACTTACCATACGAAGCCGGATTCATACCTTTTCCACCAGCTATTCTATATTTGTAGATGTTAGGTAAAACGTGAGTATTTACAGCCATCGTAATATAGTTAACCCACTTCTTTGGTTGATTGGAATCAAGGAATGCAGAAGGTTTATAGTAAACGGCATTGGAGAATACGTGCCGGAAGATTTTGTTTTCTTCCTTCTGAGATCTACCATCCGTAGCTGTAAGATATAGATTTCTATATACATTGAAAACACAATCTATCAGTATTGTGCTCTTGAAATATAGATGTGCTTCATCAATGATCTTTAAACCTATACCAAGATTCTTTGTGATATTCTGCGCATCTTTCATATTGCCAATGCGTTTCATACCGGCAATAAACGTGGCATGTGTCATCAGATACACATCATAGTTTCCTTTAAAATTACCATGTGCAATGTCATACAATTCTTCAGATGAGGTGATTTCATGGACTTCTCTTGATGACAGACCGGACATGTTATACAATGAGTCCATCCATTGATTACGAAGATTATCACGATGTGTGATTACTAATGTCTTGGTTTTCCACAGACACATTCCAACACCCGCACAGTAGGTTTTACCGAATCCAGGTTTCTTCACGAGGAATATCTGACGAGCATTTCTGGTATCAGCAAAATGTTTCAAACCTGCAATGAAGTTTATAACGTCACGTTGCTCATCATTTCTTGGACCAACAATCTCTTCATATTCAAACTTCATCGGTTTGTATTCATCGTACATTTGATTGACAACCTTACATTCCCCAAGTAGTTTGATCACATAGTTGACGTCTACTCCTTTATGGAAGTATATTGCATCATCCGCTTCGTCGTAGATGTATCCAAGAGTTTTGGTTTCTTCCGCAAACTCGTCATCATATGTCAACATCTCGATCAACGGATCCAATGGAACCGACGCTTCAATACCAGGTGTTATTTTTATCGACGTAGCTCTGATGTATAGAGTAAACTTGGCCACGAAAATCACCTCCTTTCTATCCATTGTATAGTATCATTTAGATACGAACTTTATTTCCGTACCAATATTTGCCAGATCATTTAACTGTTCTGGTGTGAATGGTCCTGTTGTCATGAACTCGTTCATGTAGTATACGGACACTTCGATGTAGTGCTTTTCAGCAGATTCCTCTTCATTTGTAATGCTATTCATTCTGTTTTCTAACGCCATTGTTCTTAAACCATTGAGCATTATCAAACGAGTATCGGCAACATCATGTGATAAACGATACTTCTCACAGAATTCATATACTTTCTGGAGAAGTCCCAAATGTCTTGGATTCTTTTCCATAATTATTTCCTCAAAAATACGATGTCCATATTATCGACACCGTTAATTCTCATAAGTTTATTAAGTTGAAATGCCTGTGATTCTGTGAGATATATTGAATCGATTATTTCGTTTCTCTTATTGGAGTATACGAAATGTGGAATGAATTCTTCTGTTCTTGTAACGGTTAATATCTCACATGATTCAGTTTTAGGAAATACGGGTGGTTTACCCGCATTATTTTTCTTTGTTTTCTTCATTATCCACTTGAACATTTTTATCATTCCTCTTTCCATCCTTTATTTCGGGTCGTGTCTTAAATGTCTTAATATCAATTGTTGTAATCTTTCCTTTATGTTTCTTCGCATATTCATCATCAAGTTTTATCATTTCGTCAATATTAACACCCCCGTATTCATTAGCACGGGCTTCAGATGGTATATTGTAATATGCCTTATTGATGGTGTTGACAGAATGATTTGGTTGCTTAATATAATCGTCAAGCCATTCATAATGCTTTCTATAATTTTCTTCTACTTCTTCCCGTTTTCTTTTGTACTCTTCAATTGATTCGCCATGATCATTTACAACATGATCAATAAAATGGCCCATTTCATGGCGAAGCATCCATTTATACATTTTCCAGATATAATTCAAATCAACAATGTGTGTTGCTATATCATTAGCAAGCGCAGCACGTCTGATTATTAAATCACAACCTTTAACATATACCTTACCATCTTTGAAATCGTATATGGTTTCCAATGTAAATATTGAAGACGATTCTTTAGTGCGAAAATCGGAAGCCTTATTTAGAATAGCTTTTCTATTCAGTTTTGGCATTTTCAGTATTTCTTTGATAATCCAAGATGACATAGTCGCAACACGAACATGGACGTTGATGTTTTCATAACCTACATCATCAACGAATTTATTGAGTATCTCATTATCATTGAGAAGCTTTTGGAACTCATTGGATATTCGTTTGATAAAAGTTGTTAATATTCCACCAATATATGGAACATCAATTCTTGATTTATCAGCCATTGTTTGTTTCCTCCTTAGGTGGAATATCATGAATGCCGCTCTGAGATATTTGTATTGTCACTTGCTTGTTATGATATTTGCTTCGAATCTCTTCGTCGATCTCTATCAGATCTTCGACATCAATTTCAGCAGCAATGTTTGCGGCAGCTTCTTGATGCATACTGTAATATTTACGATTGTCATTTCTCATCATCTCATATGTCCATTCTTTTATCTGAGCGAGTTCGTCATAATACTTGGCATAATCTTCACGATCCTGTGTGAGTAATCTATTCAATTCTTCGACTGGGATATTATGACGGTTTCTCATGTAGTCAACCATATGACCAACCTCATGTTTCAACATCCAACGAAGTTTCTTTTTAAACAGATTCAGATCGAAAATATTATCACATATATCTTTAGCCAATGCAGCTATTGTAATTCTTACAGTGAAACGCATGATGTATACTTTTCCATCTTTATATTCCCATTCTGTAAGTACAGAAGCGTTTGAATTTTCTTCCTTATCACGCCAATCGCGTAATAATCTTTTAGTAAAGTCTTTTGTGATATGACCTTTGTGAAAACTCAGCTCATCATCAATTAAACCCGCGACAGAGAATGTTTTCAGATATAAAGGTATGTGGTTGTCGGCGATAAATTTATCAAGATCGGGGTGGTCCTTTAAACCATTCAGAATTTCATTACGTATGTAATCAACGAAGTTTTCCAATAAACCATTATTACAATTTACATCTTCTTTGAAATCCATTTAATCACAATCCTTTCAAAATAAGATAAAGCCGGGGTTTTATCCCCGGCATATTATCATGATATTGTTGCTCTTAAAACCTTAAAAGAATTCGTCAGATATGTGTTTCCATCTGGCTTTTGTTTTGATGTTGTATACAATTCGCCGAGATATCACAATATCTGAATTCTGATTAAACTCATCTGTTGTTTTATCAACATCAAAATTTGTATCAATCAGAAGTTTACAAATCATACGCGCTTCCTCATTTGTTATTTGTTGTCTGAATTGTCCTTTGTTGAAATATTTATCAGACACATTTTTCCAATTCTGTTTCCACAATATTTGATTTATAATATTCTTTGTACAAGGTATTCCATTTTTTACAGCTTCATTATATATGATATCAACGTTGCCTTTAAAATGCACTATCATTTTTGATATTTGTTTGACATCATTTATTGTAACCTTAGCGTTCCAGTGCTTCTCACCAAAAAGTTTCAATCCAAATTTAATAGCATGCTGCGTATTTTCTTTAGATGTCAATGATTCAAGATTTTTTGGTATATTATGAGTCTTTATACCATTGATATGATTTACGGTATATTTTAGTTTAAATATTCCAAATTGACATAAAACAAGTCGATGACATAAAACTCGTATGTGAGATCTGGTTTCGGTCATTAATCCATATTTAATATATCCATGTCTATCTATCTCACCTTTTAAAATTATCAGACTTTTACAGTTTCTCACTCTACCCCATGATGATACTTCATACATATCGGGTTTAACTCCGGGATATGTACATACTTTCCATTCTTCGATATCTTCAACCCATTTCAAATTATCCAATGATATATCACGTGTATCACCATTGATATGGGATACTTTAATGAGTTTATTTTTCAATGATGATGGTATTGAGATATACGCATATGCAATAATATCATCTAATGGAAATAATTGTAAATTACCATCTTTATCATTGAGAAGAACGAAATCATATCCATTGGTTGAATGATACGATGGTTCGATTATTGCATCTTTATCATTCATGCCTTTGAATTTAATATATCCTTGGGGTGATACTAAATAACCTGGGAGAATATCTGGATGGGTTTCTTCTCTCCATATAATTTGTTGATTCATTTGTATCAACTCCTTTCAAATAATTATAAATATACATAGGGCGGGATTCCCGCCCTATGTATTTCTTCATTGAACTGTAGCACGTAATACACGTACACCCGGGACGTGTTTTGGACGAACCGGGGGTGTAGCCATTGTTGTCGGTTCAATCGAATCAATGTTAACAGATGTTGTTCTTGAGTCTGCATGATTGAGTGTGATCTTCTGCTCCTTGTTGGTACAGAATACCGCAATCAAATCATCCTGCTGTGAGAGTTTGATTATCGGTTTGAGATCACCAAACTTCTTTGCTGCATTCAAGAACTTCGCATGGTTAACTCTGATTCTACCAAGACGTGTTACATATACAAGCCACTGCTTATTGGGATTGATTGTGAACATACCAGCAACCTCAGCATCATTTCTTACAATGAACTGACCCTGTGCATCTACCGACTTAACAAGGTTGAGGTCGGATATCTGAACACGTTTACCCATACCATCCGAAGTGTATACGAGTATATCCTGAGAAGCATCACGTACTTCAATAACAGATACGATGTATTCATCATCATCAAGTGGAATGAGTGGCTTCTTTGTTGCATTGGTTGGTATTGATGTGATTGGCATGAACTTGATTCTACCACGATTCGACAACAATACTACCGAATTATCAGGATTGGATAACGCTGCAACACATTTGCCCATCTGCTGTTTACCGATTGATGTGAGTGTCATCGGCTTATCATGCAATACTTTGTTTGTATCTACCCAGAGGAAATATCCCTTGTCATCTACCAGACAAACATTGTCTCCAGCAAGTGGAGTTATATCTGACGAAAGATGTTCAGGATTCTCTGTTTCGGAGAAGAGAATTGTTCCTTCGGGAAGTATCTGAACAACACCAATATTCACATCAGTATCAGATTCAAGATTGAGTATCTTTGATCTTCTCGGATATCCATACTTCTGTTTGATTTCCTTGATCTCATCAATGATAGCTTCCTTGATCTTTTCAGGTTCTTTTACGATTCCCTTTATTCTCTTGATCTCTTTTTCGAGCTGTTCCATTCTTTCAATAGTTCGCTCATATTCCTTCTTGGTTACACGATACATCTCAATTCCAGACATATATTCACCCTGAGATGAAGATACCTTTCCAGGATATGCTTTCATGAGAGCCGGACCAATATCCTTCTTTTCATCACATGAACGATACACCTTCACAGTCTTATCCAGATTCTTAGGTGACAACAGGAATGCCTTTACTTCGTTCATATTATACTCTGTACCTAACGCAACGAGCTGTCTCAAGAACCAATTGCGTTTCTCTCTGAGACGATGTCCAATCCATGAACAGAGTATCTGACGAACGTCATAATGATCTGTGCGGAAATTCGGTGTAACCACGAGCATGTTTCTTGTTGAGATTGTTGTTCTGAAACCGGGCACTCTGCGGAAGAGCGTATTCACCAGCTGATACAGATTACAAGGTCTGCATCTGATGACATACTCAACCTTACCCGCTTCAAGATCAGATTCATCACAAGCATCATCAATTTCCTTTATCTTATTCTCAGAATCCTGAATTGCTCTGAGAGCTTTGTCTATATCATCGAGATATTTCAGATATGGAGTATTCTTGATTGTGATTACATAGTTGACGGGATCAATCTCGAATGAAGACTGCATGATGAATGTGTTAGGATCCTTAACGATGATATCACATCCAGTCGGAAGGTCAGGTACAAGATTTACTTTGGCCTGAGGATTCTTCAGCAGCTTTATGGTTGCATCTGCAATTTCATTGAGATTATATGGAGGAACATCTGTTGACAAAGTCCAACCGATACCAGAAGTACCATTCAACAGAATAATCGGAAACTTAGATGGGAGAGCTATCGGTTCTTTGATTGCGATATCCGAAGACTCTCTCATATTTACTTTACCATCAAACTCATCAAAGAGTACATCCTTGGCAAAGTCAGATAATGTAATATTGATGATGTATCTTGGAGAAGCATAATCATCACCAGTTGTTGCATTACCTGTATTGGATGGAGCATTCAGCAGCGGGATATTGTTTGAGAATTCCTGACACATTCTCGAGATGATTCCACCCATTCCCAAATCTCCGTGAGGATGTATCTTCAAAGCGTCACCTATGAGTGATGTACCCTTAACACCGACATTACGATATTTCAAATACATCATGTACAGTATTCTTCTTACAACGAGCTTGACACCATCATTGATCATCGGGATCGATCTCTGAAGGTTGATGTTGATTCCGTATTCACACATGTAAATCTCTGATACATCCGATGCTTCAACGGATTCAATATCATCATCAAAATAGTTCATTATATCACTCCTAATCGATTATAAATTTGCATCAATATACTTGAAGCAGTCTGTAATAGATGGTAAGCCGAAGAAGTTGAAGCCTACACTCATATAGTTCTTGTTCTTCCATGAGTTTACGAGATATCCACCAATATCTTCTGCATGGGGATCACCATCTGAATCTATCCACACATACGACTGGCTCAATGATCTGTTGCTACACATACCATTCATAAATACCTCATTGTTGATCTTCATCTTATATTCCAATGTCATCGGATCCTGGTTAGTGCCCATCTTGGATGATGGATAATACGAAGCAGCATCAGCATCAGATGCTCCGAAGATAACATTGTTAATCTTCTTACCATTGAGAACGTATCCTGTTGGAGCGTTCTTTTCTGTTGGTGCAACGAATGCGCCTTTGTAGTGAGAGTCAATATCCGGTGGAATCAACAATCTGTTTGCCTGAACGTATCCGTCCTTCTCATAGAATACTTCACGTTCATTACGAACGATATGTGTTTCCTGGAAGAGTTTCGAATACTGTGTAGCAAACATGTACGATCGTGAGTATACCGAACGGCAATCACCGACCTTCGTTTCAATTGCAAGTTGAACGACAACATCTCGCACATTGTACAAGATGAATATGATGAAATCGAGATACGCCCATTCACGGAATGTTCCTTCTCTCTTATCACTCAACTTGACAATACCTGCAACCTGACTACCAGTATAGTTCAAAGACAACGAACGAGGTTTCTGTTGAGACTTTCTAATCGCAGCATACTGACGTTGTTGACAAACGTACTGAGTATAAGTCGAAGTAAACCACCAATCCTTGGAATTGGAGAAATCCGCTTCTGCGTTTGTGTCTTCGTGATAATATAACTTCTGAGTCTTGAATTCCTTTGGGATGATGATATCATACGGTGAATATCCAAGACGAGTTATTCTGTTCATGAGATAGTTGTGGTCAAATTTAGCATTCCAACTCATACAGAACCAAGGTCTATATTTGTTGATGTAATCGAAGATTGTTTTGATCAGATTGATTTCATCTTCGAAATCGAATATGTGTAATCTGATATCATATCCATTGAGATATGTGAGATTATCCTTATCATCCTCTACAATCATTCTTTTGAATTCTTCTTGATGAGTCTTTAACCATTCAAAATCCTTTTCCTGTTTTTCCAATAATTCATGGAATCTGGAATGGATCTTGTACTTTGGTCTTGGACCGAGAATGAATACAGAACATATCTTCTCTGATGGTAAGATGAGAGTTGCTGCATTGACTGGTTGAGAAACATCATAGATATCACGCATGTTAATTGTCTTATCAATGACATCACACTCAATATCCAACAGAGCGTAAGTTACATTCGAGATATCAGATTCTCTACCATTCTTTTCCAGCCATTTCAACCGGTAGTAAACATCCTCCGTGAAATCTGCTTTCAATACCCATGGACACTCACACATATGTCTCTTCAATGCAGCATATTTGAGAGATCTGCAGTTTCTCTCAAAATATTCAGTGTATTCACTACACCATTTGTCATCTTTGACATTCTCTGCAATGACCTTACATATCTGGGATGGTTTGCACTTTACTGGATATAAATGTTCCATTGGAATCTGTGATGCCTGAATTGGCATTCCATCATATTTGGAAATGTACAATTCTCTACAATCCTTCTTCACAAACCAGATATCGATGAATGGTTCTTCATAATACACTTCAAGTTTCTTGGTAAGTGCGTTGAAGATAACTACTTCGAAACATTCTGTTGGATGCGAATAGTATCTGACATCAAATAACTGAGAACCCATTGGATACTCTGGATTTCTCAACTTGACCATCTTTTCTGAATTTTCCATGATAATACCTCCTTCTTAAAATTTGTTGTTTGATAGTAATCTCTCCTATCCTGAAAAATAATATACATAAATTGATAAGAAATTTGTGTGATTGGAATTTATGCCAATCCACAATATTTCATTATCAATCCCAGAAAGGGTTTGGGAAAACCGGTGAATGGGTTTTCCCATTTTGTAATACTTGTTTTATATTAATGCATATCAGGGTTACCCTACGATAATTTTTTGTTTAAATAAAACCGGAACGGTTATCATACAGAAATAAAAGATACACAAAGTATATTAGTATACCAATAAACAAAAAACGCTTACGCTTGTCAGTAAGTGTGTAAGACAATATATTCTCTATGGAAGTATTGTCTCTTGTTTGGGGTAGCATATAAAATTTTCGTAAAAGGGGCCCTTAGGGCCCCATCATATATTTTTATATTTCAAATGTATATTATTAATATGACATTAGGAAACTGATACAAATGAAAGGAGGTTAAACAATAACAGTTTCTACGTGTCAACATATTAAACAAAGGGAGTTGAATATTCATGACAGACATATCCAAAGCAATAATGACAATAACGGAAGCCGTCAAAGCCGTGAAGAACTGTGCTGGAGATCTCAGAAACTCAGCATCAAGAACCGAAGTGGAAGCAATCGCTTCAATAAGCGCACCTGCTAAAATCGGTCTTGAGAAACTGGATGCTTTTTTCGGAGATTCAGATGCTGAAATCGAGATGAATCAAGCTCGCTCAGCCGGTATCAACGTTTCGTCTGATGGAAAATTTTACGACGCCGTCACTGGAGGATTGTTTACTCCGTTCTGGTATGATGGCGACATGCGTATTAAGAAAGGTGCTGACATTAAGAGGTGTAGTACTTTAGTCGCAATGGCTTTTGGCATAAAGTCAGATGATCCAAGTAAGGTAAACTATATTGGATACAAAGACGGGGACCGCCGTAATCTTTCGCCGAATAACATTTTCTGGTATGAAGGAGATCGCCCAGATCCAAAAGTATCTCTAATCGAAGATATCTCAAGAAGATTGATAGACGCCGATGGAGATATAGATGTTACCTTGACAAAGTATGAAGGATCGTATCCCCCGGTGTCCAGGGAGTTCATTGAAGAAATCAAAACCAAGAAAGCTTTTTCGACAATCACCGATAAGTTCTTCATCTATGAAGATGGAAGCATTGTACCAACGTTAGATCAGATGGGTGAAAGAACCGGGTTGGATTGTTATGGTTTATTGAAGCAAACAAAGGATGTCGAATTAGTCGAAGAAATGTTACGCAGAAAAGTCGGGCTGAACCAGAAGATTTCAAATCAGGAAATTGAGATCATGACAATTTCAATCCTTGATACAAAGGCTGATAAGAAAGCATCGTATTATGCAAAACTCATAAAAGAAAAATTTGGATGCGATGTTAACCCATCTAATATCGGAAATGTGATTAATGGGAAATCATCAACAGCAAAGACAATTTCAACAATATATGCTGATTATCGTACAAAGAAAGCAGGAGGTGTTAACTAATGAATGGTGTTGTAAACGCGGTAAATGCGATAACGGTTTTTAACTCAGAGATGGAAAGGCTTGGTATCACATATGATTCCCTCAAAAAGATTTCAACCGAGTTGGTTGATATATCTGAGTATTTAAACAGCATTCAGAATTGGAGAACGGGGATATCATTATCTTCTGACGATATTGAGGAAACTGTTACGCCTATCGAGGTATATGAACCAGAGATTACTCTCGAACCTTTGGAAGATAACGATGTCAAGGAGACAAAGGTAAGGACTGGAGAAGGGTCGAAACCAAGAGTGAATAAACAGATCCAGAAAGCCGAAGCGCTCGAGATTGCCGAGTTTATCTCCAAGAAATGTGACGGAAAGACATTAACAAAAACAATCGACGCCGTCATGAAAAAATGGAAAGATATGCCTGAACGCGCCATCCAGAGACTCGTAAAGAAAGGAACATTTGAGAGATATACTGATGATTATTTCCTTATTAGTAATGATCACATTCAATCTCTGAGAAAAAATCTTCCCGACAAATTTGGTGCATCGCCTGAAAGCGCTAAAGAAATCATGGCGCTTTTGAATAAAAATGCTTATGATGTCATCAAAACAATAACACCAGACATGTCGGCAAATGATATTTTGGAGGTTGCTATCATCAGATGGAATCTCTTCAATACTGGAAAAGTATCAACGCTTGGTGGAGGGGTGAAAGAGATCTTTATCATGGAAGCCATATCGGCAAACAGGGGTGCCAATTCCAATGCAATAATCAAAGCAATTAATGCAAAATACAATGTCGAAGTTGACGTTGCATTGGTAAGTACGGTAAGAACTGGTCGTGCGTATAAAGAAATATCAGCAAAGTTTGGGGTGTAATAAATGAAAGCAAGAATACCAAAACAGACTAACAATGACCAGGATATCCAGAACGAGATGGCACAACACGATTTCGGTTTCGATCGAAATAGCACCAATAGAGAAATCCAGCGCAAAATTAATAAGTTTGCGAAAAAGATTGGCAATTGGGATGGGGTCGTTCCTGCCCCGCCAATTAGAATAAGATCTCCATTAGGTTTTGATATATATTCTGAACATTATTCTGAGAGATTGATCGAAGAGGTGTTAAAGCACAAACCAAAAGTGCTGATAGATACGAGTATTCCAATCATGAAGGATCTTGATTCACATTTTAAAGAAACCAAAGACCACACTGATTTCTTATATTATTTTGAAAAATTACCATATGATGATATGTTGATTAATATCAAAGATCCTTCAAACAACACAGCTATACACATCCATATGATTATTAAGAAAAAGAAGTATCTTGATAACAAGGCTAATATTGAAAGTGGTAAATTTGAACCTTTCGATTTCGGAATCATGTCAGTGTCATTATATTCTGGATCTGAGTGTGTGTATCCTGAAACTGCCACAACCATTGGATTGATGTTTGATGAAGAAAACAAAATCTGCCGTCCGATATTTTCGGGATTTTTCCTGGTAAGTACATCTCGAGCACACAGGAAATCATTCAGAGACCGGTTCATCGATCATACTGACGAAATTGATGATACAATTTCCCTTAAGATTGTAAATGTTATGATGGGTTCACTCGATAGCTGGTGCACATGTGTTTTTGCATTAAATAATCCAGAGATACGTGAGATATGGGAAACTAATACATGGGAACAAAGCAAGACTGATCAATCTCCCATATACATGTATAACAACCAACCTCTCAGGAATATAAAACGCATATACATGTGTGAGCACAATTTCAGTGGACGTGAAATAACTCGTCACACCGATAAATGGCTTGTCCGTGAACATAAAGCTCATTCTAAGTACGGTAAAGAATTTACCAGAAAAGAACATTACAAGGGACCTAAAGCGAAAGATGATAATGTCAAGGTTGAGCCAAGAAAGCGTAAGGTAGACACATACGATCAATCAAATATTGATCGCAACAAGATCTCAGAATTTATGTCAATGCTTAAAGATCTCAATGACGAATAAGAATGCATATAGCAACCATTGAGCCAAGTTGGGATTAAGTTCCCAGATCGTAAGTCTCGTATTGTAATGGTTACGTAACGCAATGTCGTGTCCGGCTTCGGTGTTGTTAAGTACTGTTAAGTGCTGTTAAAGCATTGGTAAGGATACGTTTCGTGGTATGTCGAGAGGTAAGGGTATGGTGTTGGTGGAGTGAGGTCGCGCATCGTTCGGTGCAGTATAGTGCTGGTGACGTGACGGGGTGCATGGTGAGGCATTGTGTCGGTTTAGTGTGGGTAAGATATGTTCAGCAATGGTTTGGTCAAGGAACGTAGGGTAATGCCATGGTAAGGTCGCGTAATGTCATGTGAGGTGGTGGTATGGTCAGGTAATGTAGGGCAATGTCATGGTACTCTTCTGCGTAATCTTGCTTAGTCCCGGTAACGTAGATTCAAGTGGACTTGTGTTGAGGTGTGTAAGGTTATGGTCCGGTGAGCTATAGGATAGTAAAGAATTATCAGGGGCTTTATGCCCCTGATAAATTCCTATTATTTTCTTTTTTGATAATTATATTATTAATATGCTATAGAATCAAATATCTTTTGGTATCTGTGGTAAAATTCAAAATTCCTTGCACCCAGGGAAAAGGGTAGAAAGGGTCATATTATGGCTGCTAAAACTAAAAAGGCGGATACAGTTGTCACATCAGCAACATTTGGAGGATTCGTTGAGAAGATGAATATCAGAATCATCTTCACGTCGGAGATTCTTGGATCGTGCCCGGGAAATGCTGATGTTTATAGCAAGTATGTTGCAGATAAGGCGACGGATGCAGACATGGCTGATGAAATCTCTGCACTTGGTGCAGAACAAGTTCTCGAGAATGGAACAACTAAGTTCCTCACAGTTGACGGAAAACCTGCACTTTCGAACCACACATGGCTCGGGTTTATGAAGGAGAAAATTGGATTTCTCAAACTGGACAACAAGAAAACTGCTTCTGGTGCACTCACAAATTATAAAAAGAGACTCGATAACGGTATCGCATTTGCGAACAAATTCTCAATACTTGTGCTCCCTAAGGGAGAATCGACAGGTATGTTACAGCGCCCACTCAGAGCAAATACCCAACAGGGTGAGAGAATAGCTCTCGCATCCTCGATTACATGTCCACCCAGAACGAGGACAAGGTTCACAATACTTATGTCAAATTCTGAATATAGATACCCGATTGAAGAAGCTCTCAATATGGGAAGATTCAGTGGTACTGGCCAGTGGCGTGGATCCGGCAAAAAGGGAACATTCCTTTGGGAAGAGTTTTCCGATGATGGTGAGATCATTGGTGGAAACACCAAAACTATCCTCGGCGTTACTACGAAGGATGCTGATTTCAACGATGCTCTTTGTGATTATATAAATCATGAAGAAATTGGAGAGATTGAGGAGGATTTTGAGTAATGAGTATGATCCCAGAATCAGAAGAGAAACTCAAAAGGAAACTTAAAAAGCTTTCGAGATTCATTGTCAAAAACAACATATCAAAATCTGATATTCTGGACATGTGCCTGAATGACGACAATGCCCAGGTATACTGCGACATTATCGGCAAAACACTCGATTACTTTGAGTGGAGAGTTCATCCAAACTATCCATATATTGAATGCTCCACAGACGGTCAGATCCGTGTGTCTGGAACAATAGTAAAGCCACAGGAATGGGATGGTAAGCTCAAGATATCTTGTTCCAGAAAAATGAAACTTGATGCCGCTCAGCTTATATTGACAACCTTTAGGCCAATGCCAACCGAAGGAAAGTATGTTGCTCGTTTTAGAAATGAAGATTACACGGACCTTCGTGTTAGCAATTTATATTGGTATAAATTGTTATGAGTATTCATGGCTAACTTCCTATTTATCGTGGGGGTCGAATGACCCCCGCATTTGTTTATTCGAAAGAATGATGTAAAGTAAAGTTTAGGTTCAGCCAGGTCGAGTAGGGTTTTGCATGGTTCTGGTGCTGAGAGGTCTCGTACTATAAGCTCTCGTGATGGTATTGTAGTGTGTATTACTGTTATATTTTGTCACGCATGGGTGAGGTGACGTGTTGCGGTATAAAGCAACGGTATAATTATGTATTATATTGAGCGTATGGTAATGCACAGTATTGGTGAGGTGAGGTTATGTTTCATGCTGTTTGGTAATGGTATTGTTTGGTAATGGTGTAGACTGGTTATGAACGGTCAGGTACGGTGCTGATTCGGTTTTGGTAAAGGTTCGTCGCGTACCGTCGCGTAAGGTGGAGGTACTGTGCCGTTCAGTGCAAGGCCGTTAAGTCCAGTAGGGTGAAGTTATGGTCCGGTTAGACGTGGTTACAGAGCGTATAGTTTCGGTCCTGTATCGTCAGGAGTAGTAAGGTGTTGGTATTGGTGCAGCCACGTATTGTCATGCGGCGTAGAGCAGGGTAGCGGTACGGTAATATCTTGTGTGGGGTGTGCCTTGAAGTGATGGTAAGGTAAAGTAAAGTCAAGTGTTCTTTCGTAAAGTCTTGTCGAGGTTTGGGTCGGTAGGGTTCGATTGTATATCGTGTAGGCAGGGTGATGGTCCGTATGGCGAAGTTCTGTCACGGTGCGGTCCCGTTTCGCGGGGTGCGGTCGCGTCCTGTAGAGGTAAAGTGTCGGCTGGTAATGTGTCATGTCGCAGCGGTTGATATAAGTTAGGGTAAAGCATAGTCGACTGTTGTCACGTTGATTAAGGCGAAGGCGTGGTCATGATATGTGATGCTTCGTACTGACATCGAAACACCAATAACAAAGGATAAACCGGGGGCACACTGCCCCCGGAATATCTTTTTATATTTTTTGCACATTGATCTTTGCAATTGCGGTCGTTACGTTCTTACCATCGGAAGATATAACAAGTCTGTCACCATTCACTTCAAGCACCTTGTACTTATCAACGAATACTGTGAACTTTCTTGTTGTACCGTAGATGATCGGGTTGATAACCTTTACCCAGTCACCAACCTTGATGGTTGAGTTGTTGTAACATACAACCCATCCAGCACCGCTCTTCAGCTTACCATAAACGACACCGTTTATAGTCTTATCCTCAACGATTGTGAACACGCCAGTTGCACCAACCGTGCCGATTATTCTACCGCCTGCGGAAGAATACAACAGATCTGTGGACTTCAGAGATTTGGTATAGGTATTGACCTTAGCAGTTACCATCGCAATATCCTTAGTATTTATAGGAGACTGGATGTTTCTGTTCTTAGCCTCATTCTGGCCAAGCACTGCTCTATCTCCGCTGATGGAAGAAATGTACCAGTTCTCAGCAGCTACCCAACTTGGGATTGATATGCCGTTGTAGTATTTCGTACCAGTGATCTTTACCAAATCGCCAGTCTTGAATGTGGAAGGTGTTGGTGTGGGTGCTGGTTTAACAGGAGTTTCATCTTTAACGATTACCCAACCTGCACCACTCTTCAGTTTGCCGTAGGTTATGTATCCAACCTTCTTGTCCTCAACGATCGTATACTTAGTCGACATGTTGATTGAACCAACCTTCTTACCACCAGCAGCATCATAGATGTTGTCGTTGGCTTTGAGGTCAACTGTATACAAACCAGCCTGAGGTTCCGGAGTGGGTTTAACATCACCGAGCTGAGCATTTACCTTATCACATATTTCCTGAGCACGTGCCTTAATCCAGGGACCTGGACAAGCCGTTGCTGCAAACATGTAGTGGAATGTGAGAGAACCTTCTTTATCACCGGTGAATACCAGCTTAGGGATTCCGTTTCTCTTACAGATATCAACACACAGCTTGATCAATGAAGCATAAGCCGCAGCCGATACAGGCCAACCTGTATCATCACCATATGCCGAGTTTGAAACTTCAATGGTGATTGCACGGTTATCATTCCACGGTGAAGAGGAACACCATGATCTATCGCACTCAGGACAATACAGACCTATACGGCCATCATTGCCGATCGCATAGTTTGCAGACATTCCTCTCGCAGGAGATGCGACAATGTTTCCGAAACCTTCGACACTGTTGACACCCGCTTGGTGATGAATTGTTATTTTTGATATTGGCTGATTACGCGGAGAATTTCTATTAGGAGATATTCTTGTGTAAGTAACCAATGAGGAATTAGTGAAAGCCATACGGTTTTCCTCCTTTCACTATTAGAGATCTTCTTCGTCTTCGTTCTCACCACGACCGTTAGAACACTCTTCGAATGTAGCTTCACCAACTACGTTACCGTTCTCATCAGGTGTTGGCTGGGTTGTTGTTTTGTTCTTGTCATCCATTTGGATTACCCTCCTTTCTTATACAACATAACCTCCAGAAAGCGGTTGATTAGAAAGTGCTTCGGCATTATTCTGTGCAAGCTGAGCACTGTTCTGAGTTGCCTTTGCACTCGCATCGTTCATATCATTAACGGAATTCTGTCTGATTATATCAAGTTTAGCATTAAAATCTGTCAGGATTTTATCATTCAACTTACGTTTGGTTTCAAATTCTTTGAGCATGTCATCAAGAGACTTGATATGTCCTTTGAGAACCTTGATATCAGCTCTTCTTGCAGCAAGAGGTTTTCTAACATCAACTCCCGCAGCATTATTCTTGCTCAGATTGTCGATTGTCACCTTAACCTTGTTCATTGCCTGCTCAAGAGACGCTCTGTATTTGTTAGCTTCTTTCAAGAAAGCCTCACGTTGCTGATCCCAGTTTACAGCCTTTACGGTCTGATATTGTGGTTGAGTGGGAGCCGCGTTTGTCTGTTCCGGTGCCGCGAGTATTGCCTGTGCAGAAGTGAGATCACCATTTGCAAGTTTTTCAGCGTCATCGACGACAGCGGTCATCGTTTTTCCGATATCTTCTTGAGGCAATGTGAGTTCTCCGGTGTTTGGATCATATGATACTGTTATTGTTTCACCTTTGGCATTTTTCTCACTGGCTGTTAGTTTGCCGTTTTCATCAACAGTAACACCGTTTTGACCACCTTCAGCTTTGATATTTTCGGTAGCTTTCTTCTTTTCTTCAGGTGTTGCAGATTCAGCCTTCTTGGCAGCATCACCACTCTTATTATTCTTTATAGCATTCACAATCAGTTTGATTGGAAGAGTGATAAGACGTGGTATGAAAAGAAGGATTGAGATGAAGATATTTTCAAGTTTACCTTCTTTATTTGCTTTTCTGAAGTGATGATCTTTATTGTATTCATCGGGATTATCGGTTACTTTGGCATTCTTGTTGTTAGTATTTGCTGCTTTGTTTGCATTGGCATTATTATTGCCCGCACTGTTTGTTGCCGCAGGTGCAGGTGCAGGTGCTCCCTCGGGTTGTCCAGCATCCTGTTGAGGTGTGGTTGTTTCCTCTTCTTGGAAGAAAGTTGATTCCATAAACAGAGAACAATCCGGGAGATCAATGTCGCTGTTGGAAAGTTCCATCATAAGAATTGCTTTGTCGAATATCGCCATAGCGGATTCGATAACAGTCATTTCAGCTGCAAACTGTTCATCGGAGTATGCCTCGATGTTCTCGAGGCACTCCGTCTGAAGTGAATATTTACTCATTATTTTCATTCCTTTCTCAATAGTAGTATTCGGTATCATCTACGAGATCATCAAGCCAAGAGATATCGGATTCTGTAACATTGATATTCGCAGAACCGATCAGCTTCTCGATGTGTTTATCCAGATCTTCAGCAGTCTTAGGATCGAATGTTCCCTTGGAATAGTTCTCGTCGATATCAACATCAAGAGTCTTGGAATAATTTGCAACTATCCACTCCATGTATTTCTTGATAGAAGGATCAAGTTTAACCTTGGAATCAAGTACTTTCTTAGCATACTTGACAGCGGACTGATTGCGTTCAGTGATGGTAGGATACTTGATCATCATAAGCTGCATTGCTTCACGCTCAAGCTCATCGTAACGCTTCAGTGTTTCGACAGCATAATCATTAGCAGCGCCGCTTCTTGGTTTACCAACCATGAAGAATGTAACAGGCAGATTGTAGCAGGCAGCAAACATATCACACCAGTGCTCTTCATAGTTTTTGATAGTACCATTCTTGATCTTGTTGATTGTATCGATTTGAACAGCATGACCGATCGCAGTTCCCCAGAGAGTACCGAATGAAAATCCGAATAATACTGCGAACATTGGGAATGCTGCTTCTGCAGAAGCCATACCGATAATAGTACCAATAGTCATTGCTGCAGGTATGAAGTATCTTGTTGGACCATAAGTATGGAACTTGAGTTTACGAACTCTCTTTTCCATCTTCTTGATCTGCTCATCGATACCTTCAACCTTCTTGCTTCTGACAGCCTTCTCATATTCAGCAACGGCCTGTTCATCATGACAGATTGTTGAGAGATATGTGAGGTGCTTTACAAGTGCTCTCTTAGTGAACACGTTCATCTTTAAGCCGCCGAAATCGTCGAGAGTATTTACGTAGTTGCAAATAAGCTTACGACGATTAGAAGCAGATGGGATGTTCTGTGCAAGTGTCAATGTTTCAACGAGAGATGCTGTGAACTGAGATTCCTTGCTCTTAAGAACAGCCATGATATTGTGGAATATCTCATGACAGAATACACTGATAACGTGCTGACCAAAGAGTGATATATCATCGGGAGCATCTTCATCGAGTGCAGTATTTGTAACGAAGATATCTATAGGAAGACCACCAAGCTGGAATCCCTTGGACTTGGATATCGTGAGATGTGTCTTGATATCATTATATACCGAAGTGAACTCGCGGTTTATCTTATCCTGAGTCTTGATGAAGCGGATATTCAGACGAGCATTGAACTGGTCGTTGAGGCAATCGATAGCTTCCTGATATTTAGGATTGTTGATTAATGTTTCAAGATTGATCTTACCCTTACCGCCAGTCTGTTCTTTTCTTGCATCATTAAGAAGCTTTATAGCCTTAAGAAGTTTTGTATTATCAAACTTCATGTGTTCGATGCCAACAGCAGTTATCTGGCGATTCTTTTTCTTTGTAGCAGACTCCACAAAGAAATCAACAGGTTTAACGAAGTTGAAACCTTGTTCCATCATGATATCATAACCGAGATGGCGTGTGTTTCCACGCTGTCCGATTGCATCAAGGAGATATCCTTCTTCATGAAGGCTCTCACTTACATTGGTTTCAGTGGTAGAATCGTTGGTTGCGATATCGGTTTCCGGACCAGAACCTGCAGCAGATGGAGCTTCATTTCCACTTGTAACATCCACACCTGAATCACCACCGGAGATATCCTGACCTCCCGTGATATCTTCTTCTTCCTTAGTGAAGTAAGAATAATCTTCAGTACCACCCTTATATTCAGGAACGTCTCCACCATTCTTCATAGCGTCGAATGTTTCCTGGGCTTCCTTAGTATTTGCCATATCAGCAAGACCGGAGTCATATACTACTACAGGATCTCCGTTGGCATCGAACTGAGTTGCTACAACTTTACCCTTTGAAGGATTGGTCATATCAGCAACCTTTTCTTTGTTGATTCCATCTCTGATATTATCAGCCTGGAACTTGTCGAGCTTATCATCAGCTCTCTGGGAGATGTAGTCGAGAAGAGCGCCGATGGATTGAATGATAACCTTTCCGTTCTCGGAAGGCTTTGCTGTTGAATTTGAAGGAACAACGATTGTTCCGTTCTTTACAGCCATTCTGTCTGTAAAAGGATCTTCAACTATGCAAGATGAAGGTATACAATACATTGCTGCAACAGACTCGGTTGCGGTCACAAGATCTGGAGCATTATTGATCGTATCGATTACTTCATTTTTCTTCGGTGCTTCAATCTTAAGATCTGCTTCTTCGTTTACACCTTTAGGCATCTCAACACCAGCAGTTGCATCCTTTGCGGCAGATTCAACAGAACTATCGTTCATATTTGCTGCAGCATTGGCTGCGGCGGTCGCATCGCTAACCGCCGCTGTTGCTGAATGATTTATCATGTTATTATTTTCAGCCATTGCTTACTATCTCCTTTCATTATTTTGATTCGGGCTGACCAGTGGGTGTTCCGACATTGTTGGTGTTATTTGCACCCTGCTGCGCATTCGCATCAGTACCGCCATTCTTCATTGTTTCGTAATCATCGATGACTCCTTTAAAGTTATTATAGACATCTGTAAAGAGATCTTTTACAATAGTATTCAACGATGTTACATAGAATGAAGATGCAACATTCTGGAGTTCTTTGAGGACTGCTTCTTTTCTTCCAGTTGATTTAGTCTGTTGAGCATTGTTCTGAGGCTCTGGTGTGACTGGATCGCCTTCTTGGAATACTGAACCATCGAGTTTAATTGTGTAGCTATTTTGTTGAACCTCTGTCTTGTTCTCAGATGCTTTGTTTTCTGCGTCCACTTCACTCTGGAGATCCTTAACAGCTTTCTGAAGTGAATTAGAAAGTTTCACCATATCCTCAGACCATTTGCCACCGCGACATTTTCCATCCTGTCCCGCTTCACACATGAATTTCATGGTTTCATATATTTCTTCCCAGTCAGGTTTTGCCTTGATCTCATAATCAGTATCAATCTGACCACCTTCGGTATTGCTGAAAAGAATCGCATTCTTTATTTGGTCGGGAAGCTGCTTGGGATCGGCACTTGCAAGCTTACTCGCAATCTCCTTGTCCTGAGCATTCGGGAACGCATTCATGAGTTCCTTCTTCATTTCAACTAAGTCTTTGTTTTCATCATCAACATACTTTTTGAGAATGGTTGGAACATCGATATTACTTGGATCAAATGTGATGTTGTAATGATAATATTTATCTTTCTTTGGGAATTTGTATTGACCATCCGTGTTCGCTTTCAAGATCTCATTGTATTTAGCTTCACCATTCTTATTGAACCATTCACACTGCTTCTGGAGAGAGTTCTGGAAATAATTTGGGAGGAATGTTGCGAGCTTATCACGGAACCATTCGATCATTCTCTTAGCAAAGTTTCCCGTTGTTTTTGTAGCCTGTTTGACTTTATTTTGATCATTTTGAGAAGTGAAACCATTAGCCTCAAGAACATATCCTTCAGCGAACATATATCCGGGAACGATGGTATCATTAATCTGATCCTTTGCGATGATATGACGGTTGTTGTTATAGTAGAGACGAAGCATGTGACGTGTAAAGATCTCACCGAATACGGAAAGTATATCACGACACATCTCCCAGTTAGGAATGCTTCCGTCGCAGTATCTTTCAACGATAGCCTTCATAACGCGTGATATTCTGATCAAGCTATTAGCCAAGCCCTGGTTGTCGCATACATTATCACAACCACCGAACATCTTGTAGATTGCATCGAAAGAGTTCATGATTGGATGTGTATGCTGATTACCGAGACCATCTCTACGATAATTACCATCATAGAACATGTTGCCATATGTGATCTTGTCAAGCCAGTTTACATCAGTATTCATGTTAGCCGCGTTATTAGCCAGCGCATCACGCGAGTTAGGTTCACACTCCCAATGATTATGACGAGGACAACCAAAGAACATCTTGATTATCTGCTCAGGATCATACTCATCAATCGGCTCAGTATAATACTGAATAACGAGCTGATGTACAGGAGATCTCTCGTCGTTCATTATAAACTTAAGAGCAGAAACAGTATCCTTGAACTGAGGATGCATATCCTGGAGAACTACGTCTCTCATGTTGCAGTTGAAAGGAATCTTGTTTGTGATCACATAGTCATTGGTCTTCAGGAATCCGGTACAGCATTCTGTAACAACTTCATCGAAGCGTTTAGCATTGGGGTCTTTACCCATTGCCTTAAGTTTCTTTGTAGCATCCTGACGCTTGTATTCTGTGCTGTTACCTGAGAAGAGTTCGAATATCTGATCAGGTTTACTCTGAGCCGTTTCACGCATTTCTTCGGGAGAAGGAATATTCTTCTCACTGAGATTTGTACCAGCAAGAGCCAGAAGTCTGTTGACGAATGTTGTACATATCTGCTTATAACCTGAATTATCCTTCTTATCAGAACCAAAGAGTTTCTTAACAAGTGCGGGATAATCAAAAGATGTTTTCTTCACATTGGTAATGAAATCGCCGCAAAGATCCTTCATCTTTTCAACAGCATCCTTGGTAATGAATGTGCCGAATACCTGGATGTCGAGATCCTTTCTCTTATTGTCATGGATAGATTCTTTTCTGAAGGATGTTCCTCCAAAAGAATACATGTTATCCAATGAAGCATCGAATGAGATTGAGATATGTGAGTAATCAGAATCAGTAGCCTTCTTAATTGCTTTACTGATTACAGGAGACTTGCCCTGAGTGAATACAAAGAATACAGGAGATACCTGAGTTGAATCAACAGCTTCCTGTTGGAAGAAATCATTGTTCTCATCCCAGTTGTCAGCATTGTTTGCAGACTCATTGCTCTGATCTGAAGCGGGTTCATTTTTGTATGCTACCCTGGGGACGGCATAAGCTAACATCTGAAGAACTGTACAGAGATTCAGACGAAGAGCGAACATGATGAAGTCTTCGATATATACTTCACATGCTTTAGCCAGAAGAGAATCTGACATAACGAATGATGCCTTCTTATCCATGATGCCTGGGATCTTCTGAACGAAAGCTTTCACTGCAGCTGAGAAATGCATATTCTGAATTTTGCCGACATCTTCTCTCATACAGTCAACTCTCTTGTCGAGTTCATACTTTGAATATACGAGAAGATTGAAACATTCACTCTCGGCAGCGAATGTAAGATCAGTAAGTGTAGCTCCCTTAGGAACATCAGCTCCTGGATTACCCATGATACTTGGAGCATCAAATGGAACGCATCCGTTATCCTTCAGGAAACGCTTTACAGATTCTACTGCAAAAAGGTCACAGTCGGAGGTATGAGGCTTGAAGAGATGATTCTCCATCGCCCGCTCGAGATTAGATATAAATGTAGAAATATCGGATGGTGTGATATATCTCATTTTGTAGGAGCAGTTGCAGACGCCATGATGGGCATCCTTATCGATTAAAGACTTTACTTTGTTAAGGTCTTCGATTTTCTTGTCGTAAGTGGTGATCAAGGAATTGAATCCGGCCAAGAATGAATCGCTAAACTTGAACGGCTTTACAGTCCTTGAATCCCCTTCCACACGTGGATTCATAAGCTGGTTCCTCGCTTTCTTTTTGATTTGTAAAATTCCTATAAAGGAAGTTATTCTTGAGTTTTCCCGGTACAGTATTATTTCAGGTTTATCATTTGGAACAATCAACTAAATCATTATATATGATGAAAGGAATGGTTATTTATGAGAAATACTAAATGTCCATTCTGCCAGTTTGTCACCAATGACAAACAAAAGTTTTGCAAGCATATCGCCATTAAACATAATGACCAAGTACCTGAAGATTATGAACCACTGGAGTGGGCATATTCTTTACTCGTTCACAAGGAACCAGGCCGCCTCTGTGTAATGTGTAATAGAAATCCCGTCCATTTCAACGAAGACACGCTCAAATATGAACGCATCTGCTCTGATCCAAAGTGCAAAGACGCTTATGTTCAGTTGATGAAGAGTCGTATGAAGAATGTCTACGGTAAAGAGCATCTTCTGAATGAGGGTGATATGCAACGCAAGATGCTTGCAAACCATGCGAATGCAAAGGATTATGTGTGGGATGAAAATCATAAGTTCCGTATCATCGGTACATATGAAGAGGACTTCCTCAAACATCTCCAGGATCTGGATTGGAGTCCCAATGATGTCATTGCTCCATCACCAAATACGTATTCGTATAAATGGGCAGATGGAACAGAGCACATCTACATTCCGGACTTCTACATCCCTTCATTATCCTTAGAGGTAGAAATCAAGGAGAGTGATAACACACATCCAAGGATGGAACATTCTCGAGAGATCGAACATCTGAAGGATAAGAGAATGATTGCAGAAGCTGGTAAAAGTGGAATCCACTATATCAAGATTGTGGATAAAAAGTATGATGAATTCGACAAAGACTATGTCAAATCGGATTTCAATAAACCTGAATAAATCATGTTATCTTACAATACAGAGGTGAATGGTTGATATGGCTCTCGATGAAAAGGGTATCACCCTCGCAGAGGTCACAAACAGATATCCCCGAACTTTCCAGAAGTTGGGATATGATGTATTGATGGATGTCGATGCATATAATAAACCGAAAGTCATATCAACTTTCGACATGTGTGTTAATGCTATACTGACCCTGCTGAAAATGAAGCCGGGTCAGTATCCATCAATACCAGAGCTCGGAATAGATGTTGAGAAGTATCTTCATGAATATGCGGATGATCCCAATATCCCAGGTGAAATTAAATCCAAACTCATGGATCAGTGTAACCGTCTTCAGACTGTCGATATAGACATAGATGTTTACATTGACAGATCTCAGGATGGTACTAATGCATTGATAGTAAAAATAAGCGGTAGTGATACTCTGACATATGGCGAGAAAACCCAAGGTGTCATAATCGGTATCACATACGACAAACTTAATCAGCTCTATTCCCGTAAAGTGTACATCTAAAGTATAGCGGGGGATCTACCCCCGCTATAAATATTCTATATGAAAGGATGTGATAATCCATGACAGATAAACGTAAGAAGATCGAAACACTGATTGATGGTGTTTTAATGCGTATGGATCCAACAGGCATCAACGCAAAGAAATATCGCAACATGTTTCAGACAATGAATGATAAACAGTTTTCGGATTGGGTAACCAGATTCCTTGCGGATGACAAATCAAATCTTCGTCTTGACATCGAAGAGTTTGGTGATGGCTCTCGTACGTTGAAGTATGAGAACATTGAAAAGGCTGCAAAGTTTCTCAATATCAAACTTTTCGAAAACGTTTATATACCACACGTATCGTCAAATCCCAACCGACCTGTAAGAACCAAGCAGCCCGTGCTCGTCGGATATCTGAATATCAAGCGCCCCCAGCAGTTGGTAACAAAGAAAACTGGTCTTGCTATTACAGATACAAACCGTGATGAGCAAACAGGTGCAGCTAAGGGTGATTCCAAGGGTGGTACTACTACAGGTATTGAGAATGAACTTCTTGCCGGTGTCGGTGGAGATGTTATTCTTTCTGAATTCTGTGGTGCCCGTGGTGATAACGTAACCGAATACGACAACATGATTCAGTCGATTGCCGAACATGGTTCCGTTAAATTAGCGGATATCAAAACAAATGCATATGATAAGCCTACACTCATGCAGGCTGATCTGTATTTCAAAGCTATGGGTTTAAAAACCGATTTGATTTCAGAATCATACTATTCGACCGAAGCTGTTCGTACGGCTATGAAACAAAAAACATGATGAAAAGAGGTCATATAAAATGAAGGTAAACATTTCAGGTGTTGGTCTCATTCCTAAGGTAGGACTGCTTGCTCCTGTCTATGGCAAGGACCTTTCTAAGGATACCGTTGCTGTAATCCTTAACTATGCTTCTTTCAAGGTATATGTTGCTGCAACAGGCGTGCGCATTACCAAGAAGAATATAAATGAAATATTCGGCGAAGTTGTAAGACAGGCTGTGGCTACTCCGGCTCCTGCACCTACACCGGCTCCAAAGAAGAAGGCTGCAAAGAAGGCTCCTAAAGTAGAAGCACCAAAGGTAGAAGAGCCTGTGGTTGAAGAAAAGCCTGTAGAGATCGAGCAGGTTGAAGAGCCTGTTGTTCTCGATGCAGTAGTTGAAGCTCCCGCTGTAGAAGAGCCCGTTGAGGAAGTTCCTGCAGATGAAGGATTCCCCGTTGACGATATCGTTGACGAAGATACTCCTGCTGAAGAAGAGACTGATAAGCCCGTTTATACAAGCAAAAAGAAGAAGAGACGCTGAGGTGATATAAATGCTCATCATGGAACAAGAGTTGACTGAAGCTGAAGCCACGTTACTTTTTCTTCAGGAAGCTGTGCATGATCCCAAGAATCAGAAGCTCCGTGAAGAGCTGATAGATCCCGTCATCTCTGTATTGGAGAAACCGGCTGGTAGAAAACAATACATCGATTATGGTTCTTCTTTTCTTGGGGAAAACGCGACGATGTTGTCTCGTGAATATCCGACTAAAGCAGTTACTTTCCCACGAAAGTATGTTGACGGCTTGTTCGCAATGTTCAACTTCACGGTGAAATCATTTAAGGTCGTTCTCAAGGATGTTCTTAAATCGGTATCATCGTCATCGGAATTCGCAACGATAACATCGTCTCCAACTAACGTTATTCACGCGATTGCTCTTTTTTATTCTGATATGATCGGCAATAGACTGTTGAGGGACTCAGCCAGACAGCAGCTGGGTCTCTCGGTTTATGCCGTCATTTTCAATAAGTATTTTCCATCCGGTTTGAATGAGTCGGTAATGACATATACTTTCATGCAGCTTGATAACTCATGGCAGATTGTTAAGACCGAGAATATCATCAACTGGATATCAACTACTGTTGAAACATCATATGGATTCTACAGAACCAAGATGTCTGTGAATATGTCTGCTGAGGTAATGGTTGCATTCTTGAACCGTCTCAGAAACAGTATGAATCAGAATATGAAGGGATTGTCAAACAGATACTATGAGAACCTGGAAAACGGTAATCTCATTGGTGCTGACTTGACAGGTGATGAGGATTATGTTGTTACAAACAACTACACAACGTTGAGAAACAATCTTCTCAGACTTATCAAGAATAAGGATGAGTTGTACTATTCTCAAGGTAAACTTTATCCTCCAATCGCAAAGCTCAAAAATGTAAAGATGGAAACTCTGTATGATTATTCTACCAAGAAGATCAAGCATGAGGATATCGGTACAATCATCGATAACATCTTTTACGTGTTCCTGATAAAAGAGGGACACTCTGTGGAAGATATAAACACTGCTGCATATATCGGCAGAATCACAAACCTTCCTACCGCAATCGACAGGGCTATCGCGGGTAAACCGATAATAGTTCCTTTCTCTAAGAAGTATAAAGTAGATGCTTCTATCGTAAAGGCTCACATCTGCCTGGTGGCTACATATATACTGAACCGCATAAATGATGTAAAATAATCTATAGAAAGGAATGAGATATATGCCGATGAAGTCTACTCAGACAAACAAGTATGAGACTGCTTGTTTTATTCAGGAAGCTCCTACTTCGTCTGAAATATCCCCTCGTGGATATAAGCTTAAGAAGTCTATCGAAGGCAAGCCTTTCATTATCTTCGAGGCAACACTTCAGACATACGGCTGTTACAACAGAATGCAGCGTAGATACGATGCACAGAATGTTGTTTCGGTTATAAATAACGATGAGAGAATTCAGACACTGAAGCGTCAGAACAAATGGCGTGGTGAATTAAACCATCCAAATCCTGACATCAAGGGTACTCAGCTCACAGATATCAGAATGACAATTCCGGATCCTCTGAATACTTCTCACTTCATCAACAACGATCGTCTTGAGGGCGACCGCTTGAAGGCTACAATCACAACACACCCCAGAACAGATGCTGGCCTTTCAGTTGTATCAGAGGTAGTTGACCTTGGTGCTGTTCCCTCATTCTCAGTACGTTTGCTGGGTAATATGATTCCGAACGCTCCGAGAAGTATGCCGAATATCAGAGTATCTAAGGTTATCACATTTGACCTTGTTGACTTCCCGTCGCATCCTAATGCTGATGGTGATATCGCTCCCGGCGTTGTTACAGAATCTGCAATCATTACTCCCGAAGCAGTTGGTCAGATTATCTTCTTAAAGGAACTGGCAAAATACTGTACCGAGAAGAGCGAGACAATGCAGGTTGTTTGTGAATCTTTCCAGATTTCAACTGATGAGATCATGGGTATTCACAATGGTAATATCATTGTTGAACAGGATGCTACTAAGATTGCTATTCCGCTTGCAGGTGATGTAAGGAGAGAGGCTCTCTCGTTCATAATGGAGAGGGGTCTGTAATATGGGAATTGTAGTTAAGAAGTCATACTTTGACAATATCGAAAAAACAATCGATTCACTGAATCAATTTTTTTCTTCTAATTTTAAGCAGAAAAACTTCCCCGTTGTTGACGGAGACTACGAGGTTGATGACTCAGTAATGAAAATAGTCGGCTTGATGAATGGTGTTGAATCCTCTTGGGTTGATAATCCCGAGGAAGTTGAACGCATCGTAAATGCAATCAACACCGTATCAAATAAGTACGATGATCATCCGTATGAGCAGATATGTGACAATAACGATTCCGTTACTATTGATCACATTGATGCATTCGTTTCATTCAAAGCTTTGCAGTTTATTGCAGATCACTTTGATGAATTCTCCAAGCTTATGAACGGTATCTATTCAATGGAGCTGTTCACTAAGCCTTCAAAATACAAGAGTGTCATCGAACTCTTCTCTCAGGATATCAATATCTCTGAGATCGAGAAGGTTCAGGACGATCTCCATACCCCAATCTTCGACGGAGCAGCATACATAAAAAGCTTGTTTGATTCCAAGCAGATTACTATGCCGAAGGGATTGGATGAACAGGAAGAAGTTAAGCGTTTCTACAACTTCCAGGATTCTCCTATGGAAATTCAGGTTGATGATACCGATAAGGAAATCACACCTGTTCAGGAAGCTGCTGAGGTAAATTACTTCACGAAGCGTAAGCCCATTCATATTAAGTATGATGAGAAGAAGGATAAGTTCCATATCTCTGCTCAGTTCAGAAAGGCTATCGATCAATTGAAAGATGGTCTTGAGAAATGTAAGAGCTCTGAGGATCTTCTTGATTTCTTTGATGATCCCAAGGGTCGTTACCCACAGGCAGATGACTTCTCATCCAACGTTATACCTTTTATACTTGCTAAGGTATTCAACAATACGAAGAAGTATCCTAACCAGGACATGGACATGACTCTGTTCAGACCATACATCAATTCGTACAAATCGATTATTGATAACAATCCTGGTGCAAAGAGATTCTCTAACTACGATCTGTTCTCTACTTTCAAGACTGATAAGAAGGGAACAATTCAGTTCATTATCGACTTCTGTGAGATTAACTTCTACAATGATGCATCCGCTGCAATCACAAACAACAATCTGCTCACGATCTTCAATATCTTCGACTCAAGAATCTACTTTGATATTCTTTATAATCTTATCCCAGATAAGGTAAAGAAGGCAAAGTTCCCATCTGAGGATGATTTCGTTAAACGCATTCGTGCTCGTGTCAATAAGAACTCTAAGAGCACAAACGTTTACAAGCCTGAAGTAAAGGCTGCTGTTGAGAATGAACTTCCGACAGCTGAAGAAGTTGTTGAATACACCACAGCTTCCGTCAAGGAATTTGGTGATATGAGCATTTCTGATATCATGCTTTGTGAACAGTATCATCAGATCCTTCGTGATGAGATCAATACTCTTGATACTCGTATCTACAATGAAGGTCTTTCACCGATCAGAATTGATTGGATGCTGAAGGATTATAAGGATACTGTAATTCAGGAAACTGACAAGGGTGATATTCCTGAGTATATGAAGACTCGTGTTCGTCTGTCTGATGAGATGGGTACATCACCCAAGGTTACTCAGACTGAAGTTCAGGTTCCTCCGGATACTCCGACGAATTCGGTTGATGAACTTACTGATTCTATCGATGCTAAGATGGATGCAAATACTGACAAGCTCGATGAGATGTTGGGAGCTAACGCGACTAAGGATGGTAAGAACATCGTAATCAACGTCACCAACAACTACAACAATTCTTTCAATAGAGACGATCACAGTGATCATTCAACTCACAATGATTTATCTACTGGAAAGAATATAAACAAATCCAATAATGTGACTACAACACATACCAACAGTCACAACACCACAACCTCTGACAAACCTGACAAATTATCCGTATCTGTATCCGCAGATATTGATAAGGGGTCTAACAATAATAATAATAGTAACAGTAAGAATGATACTAAGGATTCTAAGGTTCAGGAGTTCGCTTCTGGATATTCAGTGGACAATGTGTTCGCTTTCTTGGAATCTGAAGAGCCCCTGTCAAGAATTACTGAAGCTACAGCCCCTAAGGGTTCACTTACAAATGCTATGATGGATCTGGACAAAGAATCCCGCAAGGTTCAACAGAAGTCAAAGCGTTCTGTTCAGAAGGGAATTGGTGCAACCAAAACACTTCTGAAACCCGCTATGAGAACAAAGCAGTGGTTGGCTGGAATAGTCGACTCGCTTATCAAGCGGAATGAAGATACCGTTAAAACCGAAATCATCGAGAGTCCCGGCTATCGCTCAACACTTTTCAAAGCGACACGTTTGGCACTCAAGCTTGGTATGTTCGGTATCGCGTTCACCATCAACCCCTACCTGGGTGCAGCTTATGCGGCACTCAAGACCTCTCAGGCAATCGATAAAGAACGTCTGAAGAGAGAGGTAGAAGGTGAGATGGCTGCGGAGATCAAAATCTTAGACGATAAGATTCAGAAGGCTGATGAAGCTGGAGATCTTAAAGCCAAATATGAGATGATGAGACTTCGTGCTAAGATGACACGTATCACATCTGACATACCACGTTCAAACGTTAAACATGCGAGAAGTGTTTCGTAAAGGAGATGAAGCAATGGCTGAAAAAAGTAATCTCTTTTATATGGTGATGGAAGCCGAAGGAGATGATCTGTTACAGCCTATGGACATGGGTGATACATCCGATGCTCCTACAGAGGCACCTCCTCCGGACTCTACCTCAGGTTCTAACGATAATCCACCACCATTAGAAGAAGCAGATAATGCTGACGCCTTAAGTTTTCCCGGTGAAGATGGCGGTGGTGAAAATCAAGACACTGGCGAAAACACCGATGACAACAATGATAATGCGGAAGATAATAAAGAAGATGAACAGTTGTCTGAAAAGGCAAACAATGTTCTGAACAAAGATCTTTATGACAAGTTCGTTGCGAGAAATCAGGAGGTTGAAGATATTATTGGAAACCTTCAAACGATCTCTTCGGTATTACCGATAGAAGTTGTCAATAAAAACGACGAGGACGTCAACAAGCTCAAGTCCGCTCTTGAAGCTGGACAAAACTATGTTATTGAGAAATTCGTGGATGCTAAGTATGGTGAGAACGCTCTCTACTTTAGAAAGCTCGATGCACTGTACACTCTTCTGATGGATCGCATCAATAGCAATTTGAAAAAAGCTGAGCGCGAGGCCCAGCACAATAATTCTTAAATAAAGGAGTTGTTAATCCATGGCATTAAGCACTGGTAGAATGACTGGTTCCCATTCCGATACATGGTTCAAAGAACAGGCTACCCTGATCAATTCAGTATCAGAGTCTGAGCTCAGTACCCTCGGGGACAAGTTTGATGAAAATTTCGAAACTGTTGCAAATTCTATGGCTCGCCAGTACGGCGGTCTCAACATTATGCGCGATGCACAGCGTATGATGAACAACGACACCATCATGGAGTCATACAAGGCAGAAATGCTTCAGCCTATTCTTGACGAGATCAAGAATTATCCTGTTAACAGCGAGGCTGAGAGAATTCATATGGAGCAGGTTGCTGACCAGCTCGAAGAGGCTTGGGATGCTTCTAAGAAGAGCTTCATCCAGGAGTCTTACAACGTAGCTAACTACCTTCCTCTGAGCACTCTCGACTTCCCTGCACTCGTTAAGCAGTATATCAGATTCCTTGGTAAGGACATCATCCCGGTACAGACTGCAAACAGCGTAAACGTTGAGCAGCGTATCATCCAGAAGTATCTCGTAAACAACCAGACTGGTGATGAGTACGAGGTACCTGCAGTATACTGGCTCAAGGATGAAGACGGCACTCCTCTCTGGAGAAAGCTCTGGAACGCTGGTAAGGGCATCAAGATCTATGATAAGGAAGCTATCACAACTCAGATGATCAAGGATGCTCCCAACAAGAAGTTCTCTATGTTCACATGGCTCACAGATGATGAGACAGGTGAGAAGACTTCAATCACACCTAACGTAAGAACAAGACTTTCTTACGACTTCAACATCCAGTACGTACAGGTTGCTGCTACAGAGCAGGTAATAACATACAAGGAAATTACTACTGCTCCTGCTGACTGGGGCGCTGAAGGTGGAGAGTCTCAGACATATCCTTATACTTCTCAGAAGTACTTCACAGATGATGCTGGCACAACAGGTGTTCAGTTCAGTAAGTCTGGTGATCCCGAAGCAGTTCATCCTACATGGGCTGAGGCTACTGCTGAGGGCGCTAAGGTATATGAGAAGGTAACTACACCTGCTCAGCCTGCTCAGAAGGTTAAGCTCCCTGGTGCTGGTATCCAGATCGATATCCAGACTGGTGGCGTATTCCTCAACGGCGGTATCACAGAGAACATGAAGCTTCCTGTTGTTGACGAGAAGAACATTCCTGTTCCCGGCAAGTTTGTTACAGGCATCTCTGATATGCTCTCTGGTCGTGTTGACTTCGTTAAGGGCACACTCACATTCACAACATGTGGTGCTATCGACGGCGTATATGTAAGCGGTCGCATCTCTAACGAGACAAACATGAGAACTATCGGCTTCCGTGAGTATCCTGAGATCCGTAAGTTCCTCATCGCTGATGGCTGCAGATTCCAGCTTCCTTTCACAGTTGAGGACTTCGCTGAGGCAAACAGCTCACTGAACTTCAACCTCTACAACAGACTCGTACAGGAGATCGTAACTAACCAGGAGATGTTCGAGGATCAGTCAATCCTTGAGTACCTCGATGAGCAGTTCGAACTCTACAACGGCTATGATTCTGATGTATGGAGCCTCGAGAGCTATACTCATACTGAGTACGCTGATCTCGATCCTACTGCTATTTCTCCAAGCTTCGCAGGCGATCCTTGGGAATACAGAACCAATGCAATCCACAACGCTATCAACAGCGTTATCTACGAGCTTTCTGATCGTGGTAAGCTCGAGAACCTCGGCTTCGTAATCTACGCTAATCCGAAGGCTTGCCGTCTCCTTGATAAGTTCGTAACATGGACTGTTCAGAAGACAACCTCTATCGGCGGCGTTCAGATGAACCACGCTTTCGGTCTCCTTACCGACAGCTCAGTTCCGATCCGTGTAGTAGCTTCCAACCGTGTTGATGCTTACACAGTTATCGACGCATACCAGGAAGATGCTATCAAGGCAGGTGCTACTCAGTCTCGTGAGTACTTCTTCAAGATCGTAGCTTACCCAATGGACAAGTTCCACATCAGCTACAAGCACCTCCGCTTCGCTCGTCACCTCACAAACAGCCCGGAGAACGCAGCATATGCTGACGCTCAGAATCCTGGTGGTGCAGCAGTTATGGTTACTACATCTGCTCAGTACCAGACAATCAGCGTTCAGGGTATCCAGGGTCGTGTTATCTGCAAGAACACTGTTCTTGTTCCTGATATCAAGGCTGGCGCTATCATCCCTGAGGCAGTTGATGAGGATGCAGCTGGCAAGGAATAATCCTTGAAGCCTCATCTGAGTAATTCCAAATAAATAGCTAAAGAGGGGCGGGGATAACCCCCGCCCTTCAATAGTTATTCTCTGATTGCTTCTGTTATCGTTTCTATTACTTTCTTCGCAATCCATGTTTCATCTACATGAGGATATGTTTTAATTGTGTTCTTCGTGATCTTTACCGTAACCGGATCTTCGGGAGATACTGGAAATCTCATGTCTCTTATCATTACTACTTCCTGATGGAAGAACTCACCAATGGTTGTTTTTATCATATCACTGAGCTGGGGAGTTGGATAAATTTTTTCCTCAGAACGTCTTCTGTTTTCTTGTATCACATTATTGATACTCGATGTTAACGATGATATTGAAGCTGCGTTTTTCTGTTCTAAAACACCGAGGGAATTGATCATCTCTTGTAAACGTTTGATGTCGTTTGCATACTGTTGATTCTGTTCTTTGAGTGCGTAGTAGTCATCATCCAGAGTCTGGTTCTTTCTTAAAAGAGAATACATCAGACGTGTCATTTCTTCTTCACGTCTTCTGCGAGCTCTTGCCAATCTGTAACCGGAAATAAATCCGATGACTGCTGCTAAGAACACGATCAAGAGTATTGCACACTGGACAAAGAATTCGATATCATTTTTAATCATAACTAAAACCTCCTGGGTTATAAAATTTTATTATTGAAAGGGTTGATCATTTATGAATAATATCGCGAAAGATATACTGTGTCAGATAATTAAGACACGGAAGATCGAAGCATTTAACGAGTTTTCTCAGATCGAACTCGGTGGAAAACTTGTTGCTGAATCCTACAATGGTACTGCTCTGAGAGTATACAACCATGGTGATAAAACACATCTCATGTTTCCCAAGGAATTGACTCCTGTACAGGAAGGAACTCTGGCTGATGCAATCGAATCAGGTGCAATATTCGATGATGCCAAAACAGTTGACAATGCTGCAACATATGCCGTTGGAACAACTATGCCGCTTCGTGCGATGGCTAATAAGGGAATCGAAGAACCTAAACATCTGATATCTTTGGTTAAACCCGTAATCGGTACTCTCGATGACAACTGTCGTGCAACATGTGGACAGATCGAAATCGATAACGGTTCCAACTTCGTTAAAGATATCGCCAAGAGTGGTGATACTGGTAATACTGTTGTTGACGTCGTTGACAACTATCTCGGTGTTGAACCCGAAGATGAACTTCCTGCTGCTATCGCCGGAGATATCGTTGGTACTGAAAAGGAATTGAGAAAAGCTGTTCTTGATGGTCCTGAGGATTCTATTGACGAAGATGACTACGATGAGGTTGAAATCGAAGAAGGATTCTTCTCGATGTTAACACCCGATGTATCTGCTAAGTTGGTATACCATCTCAATACGATGAATGATATCGTTAATAACCCCATGCTTCCTGATCAGCCGCAAGCTTCAGATAAAGCTCTCAACGTTCTTGATGAAACCACAAGTGAAGGTCGTCAGGTTTCTAAGTTTGCAGCTAAGTGTGCTGAAGGAAATAAGTTTGATAAGCGTACAGCTCAGCTTTTGTCTGTAATATCTGTTGCTTCTGAAGAGATGTCCGTTGCTGCAGACACAATATCCAATCCATTCCTCAAGCCAGATGATATCATGTATAATGAACCTGGTACAAAGGAAGCTGTTGAGAAGTGGAGTAAGAACAAAGAAATTCTCAAGAAGGTATTGCCTGAAGCAATCAAGGCTGTTGAAGCTGGTCAGGGCAAGGATCCGATTCAGGAAGGCTTCTTGTCTAAGAAGCCCAAGAAGCTGAAGGATCTTAAGATGAGAGATACGATCTCATACATTACTCTTGAGATAGCTGACATCAAGGATGTTAACGATGCTCAGCTTATTTCTGGATACGTTTGCCAGAAGATGGAGATAACCGACTTCTACATCTCATGCTTGGATAATAACGATCCCAAGTACATCGTTCCTCACACTCGTCCACAGCTCGTACAATTCCAGAATGATCTTAATCGTCTTCTCACACAGATTCTTAAGATCCGTCCTGTAAATCGTGCTGATCGTACATGGATGGTTAATGTAAATTATCCGGAAGGATGGAGGGGTTAATAATGCTTACTAAAGATTCACTTTCGATGAAAGGTTTCGTTGTTGAAAACAAAGGACTTTTTGAACAGGTTGCGAAGGACTATAAGTATTCAACCAAGTATCGTGAAAAGAAGTATACTCAGCTCAACTACGGTATGATCCTCAAAGAGATGGTTGAATTCGTTAATGGCTACATTGAGTACAAAGAGAAGGATTCCGAAAAGTTCAGAGGTAAGGTTCTCGGTACAGCTAAGTCTTTCTACGACGATATGTTCGCAAACAAGAAGAAATATCGTAAGAAGCTGTATCTTCCTGATATAAAGAATTCTTATGCAGACTTCCTTCGCGGCACAAAGGATCTTCAGGATCTCCTCGAGAAGAATGTTGATCGTGCTAAGGCTGATCCCGAATTTGATATGCTCATCACAATGACTGATAATCAGTATCGCAAACTTTCCAAGGTTTGTCGCGATGATATGCAGATCTATCTCTGGCTTGCAACTGAAGGTTCTTCTTATGAGTACCACATATCCGGCAAGCTTCGTGCTGACTTCGTTGACGATCATACACCCGTTCTACACCCCAAGAAGATAAAGGCTGGAGATATTCAGAAATATGGAGAAACTGGTCCTGATGATGACGAAGATTGATTGGAGATGATTGAATGAACATTTCTGATGTTATCAAAGACATTAAACTGCCAAACGGTTTAAAGACAATCGCTCTTCCATATAAAGAACCGATTGAAGTCGTTATTCAGGATATCATCAAGACTTCTGTTCGCACATTCTCCCAGTTTAAACCACAGGAAAAAGAATGCCAGTGTGCTCGAAAGGATTTGAGATATGCCAACGACATTGATAGAATGCGTGGCATATACTTTATTCCTCCCGAGCTCACAACAACAGAAGTCTCATACTGTGATGCTTATCCAATAACAACGTCATCGGTTGATGGAAAGAACGATCATGTAAGTGCCAACGCATTTACGGTAGTTACACCATTCGTCGGATTTGGTTCATACTATCCTCAGGATATAATGAACGCGACTGTTACTGGTGCTGCAGTAAACAAATTCACTGGTGTAACATCAAAGGTACCAACTTCAAAATGGTTGGGATATAACAAAATACAATTACTTGATTGGCCTGATCAGAGCTGGATATTATTCATAGCCAAATGTGATCATGAGCCAAACTGTGAAACGATTCCTACATCATGTAGAGAATCATTCATTCAACTTGCGACATTAGATGTTCAACGTACATTATATTCTGATCTTAAGAATCAGATTGTTGGTTCTGCATTCAAAGATGTCAAAGTTGAAATCGAAAGCTGGGCAGGTGCTCAGGACAAGCGTGATGCTCTTGTCAAAGAATGGACAGAATCGTTCCATTGTGATGAGACAGATGAGCTTGTTCAATTCTTTTGATACCCAAACCGAAAGGAAATGGGGGCATCTCGCCCCCATATTCTTTTATATAAATTTAATTGAAAGGAGGGGTTAATATGGCAATGAATGATTTCGTCCGCAGAAGTATGCAGATAGTTGCTGGTGGAATTGCGCAATCCACCACCGATTATTTTGATAACGCTATATCTTTTGCCAATGATGTTAAAGAAGTAATTGACATGGGTAAACAGATGGGTTCCGATGGTGCTAAGAAGTTCAATGAACTCAAGAGTTCCGGAATCCTGAAGAAGACTCGCGATTGGTTCTATAACGAAGGTGGAATGTTCGGAGACTTTGATTTTGACGATGATGACTTTGATGCTGGTTTTGAAATAGACTCAGCTGATTCAGAATCGGGTGGAGACAAGTCTCAGCCTTTGTCAAAGGATATGATGACCGATATAGCAAAGAAACAGACCGGTGCAATGTATAAAGCATTTGGCCGTCAGGCTGATTTGCATATTGCTAATACTGCGGAAATCATTTCTACTATTAATACAAGAACTGCTGAGCTCACAGCTTCTGTTAATAATGTCAATAATACCCTCATTCAGATAGGCAAGCGTCTTGACCTCATTGTCGAGTGGACGTCGGCTCGTACAAAGAAGGAAGAAGAAGAACTCAAGAAAGCTTCAATTCTTGATTATGGTGGCGGCATATCTTTATCGGGACTGGTGGCCAAGGGTAAAGAACAGGCTGAAGATTCCGCACTCGGAACATATATGAGCATTGGTAAAACTGTGCTTGGATCCGGTATGGTGACACCTGAGACAGTTATGTCAATGATATTATCTCAGACTATTCTGGATAAGAAATGGGATAAGCTCGGCAAGAAATCAATAAATGACATTGGTGAATTCATCAATGATACTGTCGGTGAAGTCATTCAAAATACAATGACCACGATTCTTAAATCAAAAGGTCATATATTCGAAGACTTTTTTGAAGAACTCATAACGAAGAGCAGGTCGAAAAACTACCAAAATTCAGTAATAAACCAATACAATGATAAACCGGCAGTATTCGATGGAATGACGCGTAAATCTATTATCACCGTAATTCCTGGATATCTTAAAGAGATATTGAAAGCTGTAGGCGGTCCGGATAAAACCGTTAATGAGAAAGGTAATCTCGTTAGTGGTAAACGTGGAAACGCATTTATTGGACAAATTTCAGATAATTATTTCAAAGCTGGTACCGTTGGTCATGAACAACGCAGGAATGCGGAAAAAAGAACCGGTTTGGACCCTCAAGAAATAAATAATGCTATCAGAACAATGACTGGTGCATGGTTGTTTCAAATGTATTTAAGCGGTGAAACTATACTTGGTAATGGTCAGATAAAAGACATAAGAGATCCAATGACCCGTCAAGTTATTGAAGACTCTGCAACTGCTATGGCGATAGCCGATCCAAAACATCGTTCAGTTGAGCAATGGAAGCAATTCTATTGGGGAATTATCGAACAGATAGATGATTTCAAATATAGACAAGAACTTCAGCGGTCTTCAGAGAGAGCTGATAAAGAATTTGAATCATTTGCACGCACTAATGTAAATGGACATCAAGCAGGCATGATTACAAAAAGTATGTGGCTTGATGCTTTCAAGCGAAACTATAGAGAGTATAACACAGGTGCCACTTTCAACGATGAAACGAAGAAAGATGCAGCTGCACCCACTCAAATAGGTTCCAATCAATCGTTGAGTATCCCTTCGACGTTCGATTATGTTGCGGGAATATTCAATCAGCTCAACCGAGGAATGAATGTATTCATTACTGGTAGTGCAAAACTTCGTAAAGTTCCATATGAAGAAATAAAGATGATCCCTGGGTATGGTAAAAATGCTCATAATATGGGTGTTGCAACTGCTGGGGCATCGAACGTTGTCGAAGCTGTTAACAATGCAACCGCTCCATATAGAAATCTTGCAGAAAACTTTGTCAACGCAGCCGTTCCGGATGTGTCAAAGAATGAAGAATATGATAAAGCTCCGGACTATATAAAAGATATATTGGATAAAGACGAGGGCGAAAGATCTGAACGCGAGCAGAAACAACTCGCGAAATATCGTAAGAATCAGAAAACTGGCAAACTAAAAGAAGCGGGCAAAGGTATTTTAACTGGTGCTAAGAATTTCCTCTTTGGTGATGGTAGAGAATATGCTATTGATCCTAATGTTCAGGCATTGATGGAAATAACTGATTCTCTGAAAAAAGATATATCTGAAAAAATACCTGAAGGTGTTAAGGATTTCTTTAAAGGTACAAAGGAAAAAATCCTCAATACAAGCATTGGAGAAAAAACTGCCGATGTTTTGGGCTCTACCAAAGAGAAAGTTGGTGGCGCTGTCCTCGGAAAGAAATCTATTAATGAAGAGGGTGAAACGATTCGTACCGGCGGTGCACTACGTGCTGTAGGAAAGCCGATTTATAATGCTGGAAGTTTCTTAAAAGGTAAGGGTGCCAATCTCTCTGATGCTATTCATGGTGGTATCAAATCAAACAAACGACTCAATGAAGAATGGGAAGACATTCTTTCCCAATTTGGTGCTGATAATCATTTTGAAGAAAATGACTCGGATTCATTGAACATGCAGCTTATAGTAAGCTCGGCAAATACAGCAATGACTGATGGTAATGTATCCACAATGGATATTCAGAACATCCAAACATTAACTTCAAAATTATCAGACAGAGATCTTCAGAGAAGAATTAACCAGACTGTCATTCCTATGATGAAGCGTAATGCTAAAGGCGAAAAGGATAATTCATCTGGAGATGCTCCAAAATCCACAATGGGTAAATTGCTCAAGATGGCACTCGGAGGTCTCAAACTTTTCCTCGCTCCTGTAATAGGATACATAAAAGTCGTTCTATTCTCAGTATTCAAAATCATCAAAGGTTTCGGTGGAGCTATCCTCAAGTTCGCAAAATGGGGTATCATGCGCGGTCTTCGTCAGATCAAGTATGGTATGAAGAGTCTTGGATTTGGTATCAAGACAATGTTCAAGTCCATGACAAAATTCATCAAGCCGATGGTTGATGGTTTATACAAAGCTGTCACAACCATAAAGGATGGTGTAACAAAGGCTTTCTCCAATATAGGAAAATCCATCAAAGATAAAGTTGGTGGATGGATGGAAAAGCGCGGAATAAAGGATAAACTTACCAAAGATCTTTCAGTCGATGAAAACGGCAATAAAAAGAAAGGTATTCTCAGTAAATTATCTGGTGCCAAAGAAGGTTTTGCAAACAAGCTCGCTGAAAAACCTGGCTTTATGAAAGGCTTTACCAAAGCATATCGTGAACGTAAGGAAGCCGAACACGCTGCTGACGTAAAGAAACAGGGTGAGCCAGCTCGTCAGGCTATCGATGATTCTAAGGCTACAGGTTTCTTGGAAACAATCAAAGATGTTGTTTCTGATATCAAAACCGCAGTAACTGGCAAGAAAGAGGAAAAGCCGTCGGATGTCATTTCAACAGATGTTCAAATGGATTCTGCTGCCACGGATGCAATGAATGAAAGTATGCAGGCTGAAGAAGATAAACTTGCAGGATTCCAAGAAGAAATGGCTAAGAACTTGGCGAATATCACTGAGATTGTATCATGGTCTGGTTCACCTGATGCAGCTCCCGGTTTCGTTCAATCTTTGACACAATCACTCAATGATTTGGGTGAAGGTATTCAAGATAAGATGGATGAAGAGAGTAAGGAAATTCAGGATGCAAGTGGCGGTAGTGATAATCCTCTTGAAGGTGTAGCTGGTGATGCTACTGAGGCTACCAAGGATGCTGTTCTAAATAAAACATTGGGTGGTTCCGGTGGTGGAAGCGGTGCTGCAGGTATTGCTATGACTGCTGCAACCGGTGGAGCAGGTGGTGCTGCGGCCGAAGGAGCTGCTGCGGGTGCAGCTGAAGCTGGAGCAGCCGAAGGTGCTGGTGCTGCAATGGGTGGCATGATGAATGTCCTCATGGGTATTTCGAATATCGTACTCACCATTGTAATGTCGCTTGAAGGTTTCAAAGCGATGATTTCGACAGTAACAGATATTTTGACAGAAGCTCTGATGCCTCTCAATGACGCATTCCATGCAATAATCAAAACTCTCAAGCCTTATGTAAAGCAGCTTGGTTCTATAGTTAAGCAGCTTGCTGGCTTCATTGTACAGATAGTAGAAGTTGTTTGCGACATCATTCAGCCTATCATGAAGGATGTTATTCAGCCTATACTTGAAGTACTCTCTCCATTACTTGAATCCATTATTGGATGCTTGACTCCTCTCTTGAAGATCGTTGGTATCCTCTTGAAGGTTATCCTCGCACCTCTCATGGGCTTGTTCAAGTTCGTTCTCTTACCTATACTCAAGATCATCGGTGATGCTGTTCAAATCATCATGGGTGTACTCCAAATCGGATTTGGTGTATTGATGATGGGTATCGGTGGTATTATATCCGCTATCGGTGGTGTATTAAGCCTGATAGGAAAGATTCCTGTTATAGGTGCTGGAGCTAAGAAACTTGGTTCTGGTGTACTTGATACTGGTAAGGAGATGATGTCACAAGGTAAGGAATTCGTTGTTCAAGGTGGTAAATCTGTTGCACAGGGTGCGGTTAATCTCGTACTCGATTATGCTTCATTGTATTCAATGGGTATGACAGATGAACTTCTTGGAAGAAACGAAGAAGAACAAAAAGAAACCAAACAAATTGAAGCACCTGACGGAAATCAGGTTGAATCTACGTTCGCTAACGGTGATGTCACAAACGTATACAATACATACGGTGGTGAATATCAACGTGGTATGGGTGGATACCTGAATATGAATCAGCGTGGTTGTGGTCCTATAGCTCTCGCTGATATGTATAATCGCAACTCTGAAGGAAGAATTTCGGCACGTTCATTGGCTGGAATGATGAATCAATCAGGTGCATATGATCCACACCGCGGAACTTCCGTTGGTGATTATATAGATACTGCTCGCGGATTGGGCATGAATGTCCACGCAGGAAAGGTGACACAGCAGTCGCTGAAATCCGCTTCACCAACTAATCCGATCACGGTTGTTGGTTCTGGTTCCGATTATGGAACAAGAAATGGTAATAATCATTTCATGAATGTTGTTGGTACTGATCATCATGGTGGAGCCTATGTATCCAATCCTTTGACTGGTCGTATCGATAGACGTCCAGCTTCTACAGTTGCTGGTTCAGCGGTTATGGGTATCTACGGTTCTGGTGATGAAGATGCAGAGAGCGGATACACATTCCCGGATGCTATCAAAGAAGCATTCAAGAAGCTTAAGGATGAGGCTGCCAAGATTCTCGGATTGTTCTCAATGGAGAAATCTGACGAGGAAGAAACGGAAGAACTCATCAATGCTGAAAAGAAAAAAGAAGCAGTTGAACAGGCTAAGAAACAGATGGGTGATGATTACGACACTTATGCTGAAGAAGCCAAGGGTCTTGCTCTCGAAGATTTCAAAACAAAATATCCTCAGAAAGATGGAGAATCTGATGAGGATTATCAAAAGAAATTCGACAAATGGTGGGAAACTAAAGCAAATCAAGCTGAATATCTCGCCAAGACAGAATTACTTGATGCAGCTTCTAAGAAAGGTCAAGATGCATATGCTGAACTGGCTAAGACAAACCAAAAGTTTGTTGATGATTATGCTGGTAAGGTTGATGAAAACGGTAACATCACTGGTGGTTTGTTTGACAAACTCGGTGATGCTTATACTGAGCTTGACAGCGCTCTGGATTCATTGGGTAGTGGTAGTGCACGTGGAGGACAGAGTGGCCTTGACGTCATGAAAGGTGCGGCTTATGCGTTCAAAGCATATGTTGATGCACATCCTTCGGGCACATATCTCCATAGTGATGTTGGACCTATTACAGCTGATGATGGTTATACTTGGTCACACTTCAGACCAGACTGCTCAGGTTTCATGTCAGCATCTATCAGACATATGGGTTATGACTTCAAGGGCAGTGACAATGATACAACCGGACCACTCACATACAACTTCAATGAGAATTTATCGTCTTACGGTACTAAAACTATCGTTGATCAGAACGGCAATTCTGCTGAAGAGGATTGGGAAGTTCTTCCTTACAGTGAGAGCGATCTCCGTCCTGGTGACTGGATATTTACATCTGGTAAATCTGATTCTTATCCTGAATCACACGTTGGTATGTATATCGGCAAGGATAGTAGTGGTTCACACAGAGGTCTCGACGGTGGTGGAACTCAACCTATACTTGATTCTGCTGGAGCCGCACCAAAGGTTCTTGAAGGTGTTTCAAGTGGTGACGGCTTGAGATGGACAATGCAACCATCTGACCATCCTGATAAAATTCTCAGATACGTTAAGCCAACATATGATGGTCTTGTCGGTGACAATGATCAGGAAAAAATCTGGGCTTATCTTACATCGCATGGTGCAAATAAGACTGGTGCAGCTGGATTCATGGGTGTTTGGGAAGTTGAATCTGCAAACAACCCGAGCCGTCTTGAAGGTGACTGGAAGATGGGTGGTATCAATAGTCCCGCTGTTATGAATGCATATAAGTCTCAAGCGAATATGAATAGTTATGTAACAGACATGGTTGCCAAAGTTTATGGTGGTTGGGGAAGCCTTAATAGACCAACATATGAACCGGATGGTGACGGAAACTTCTACCCTGGTGTTGGCCTTGCACAGTGGACTGGTAACAGAACTAAATCGGTATTCAATAAGGGTACTAAGATGGGAGTTCCATTTAACAGTCTTGAAGCACAGCTCGCATTATGGGAAGATGAGGTTACAAATAATAACTACTACAATTCTGCACTTACAGGCGCTAATAATGCTGGCACTCCTGCGGCTGCAGCAGAGAAGGTTCTCAATATCTATGAGGGTCTTTCATCAACAAACAAGTATGCTGCTCTTGCGAAACGTCAGACATATGCGGATCAATTCTATGAGAGATTCAAAGATTGGTCTCCTGATGTTGCCGCTGCTAAGAACACAACTCCAACTGGTAAGGGTTCTGCGTCAACTGGATACGGTATGGTTAATTCACCTGGAGATGCCGCAATAGTTGAAAACGCTCGTCAGATCAACTCGCTCAATGGTAAGAATTCCGGTACTGTAATGACAAATACTGGAGTACCTCTCGGATTGAGATCGAGTACCTCGGATGATAGTTCAGTACTCACATGGATTCCAGATGGTACACATCTTGAAGAGCTTTCAGTCTCTGGTAAACAGGGCTGGTATAAGGCGTCATATGGTGGTCAGACGGGTTATGTCAATGCTGAATGGATCGTTCTGGATAATGACTGGCGTGATGGTTTGTATACCGCAGATGAAGCAGTCGTTCCGCCGGATGAACTTGCCAAAGCTGATGAAGCAGTTAAGGCTTTACAAACATATGCAAACAATTCAACCGGTGGAGGAAAAATATCTCCTTCTGGAGGATCGTCATCTTCTGTCGATGAAAAGATGTGGGATTTCGGACATTGGACCGATTCGGATGTTAACTCAGATAAACGAAATGAATGGTATCCAATGCTCGTAGATTATCATTCAAGCGCCATTGCTGGAAAAAATAAGAATGGCGGTACTGCTATGGGTAAGGCGAAAACTGCTGCAGATAGCTACAAGCTTTCATATCGTAATGCGAGTCATAAACATCATGGTGAGACATACGGCCCAACAGACAAACATTATTGGATGTACAGCTATCTCGACAGCAAGGACAGAGTCAACGATCCCCTCAAGAAACAGCTTGACTTACTACACAACTGGTATGCGTCTGGTGATATGAATGAGATGGATTTCTGGGATAACTATCTCGGATGGAATAACAAGTATGCTAATTCCAATATCACAACACCAGTCAACAATGACTTGTATGATACAGACACATATTACGATACCGAAACCGGTACAACGGTTGTTAATAACTACGCGGTTACTCGTGCTGAAGATAGAGCAACAGATGCTCGTCTTAAGGCAATTCTCGCAAACACCTACAACGTTCGTTCCGAGTCTATGGAAGCATTGCTTGAAGCGATACTCGAAGAGCTCAAACGTCGTAAAGGTGGAAACGGTGGTCCTACTAATACCAGTGGATCATCAAAGCTATTCGATGAAAGAATACCATCACAGGTTACAAAACTTTCAGTCGGATAAAAAAGTTAAGAAGGGTGGGGGCATACGCCCCCGCCTTATTCTTACATTATTCCGAGATGTTTCAATTGTCTATCAAGACCAGCTTGCTGTTTCAGATATTTATCATCAGATTCGATTTGTTTTGCAGTAATCTCCGCAGATTGTCTTGCAAGCTGTTCTTCGTGAATGCGTATAGCCTCTTCATATTCATCATCTGTTTGAATTGGCTGAGGTGATTGTTTCGCTTTAAGAACCTTCGTCAGTTCCATTACGTTGAGATTGAGATTGTGTAACTCATCGGCTATTTCTCTTAATATTTCATTATTGTCCATCTGTATCACTATCCTTGCTGTTTAATTCAACACCATTGATTTGGGGTTTGTTTGTGAGTTCTTCATAACGCGAATGATCATTCTTATCAGTTTCCTTGATGTGTTTATTCGCCATACGTCTATACTTTATTCTCTTGAACAGTGGAAGTTTAGACGTCATATCATGGAAAGTCGTGTATCTGATATTATCAAAGATTTCTTCAATAGGGAATTTATCAAAGATATACTCAACACCGTCTCTATCAATGTTCCAGTGTACGAACAATGTTTCCAATATATTGATAGCATTTTTACTTTCCAAAATAGTTGCAATATTGTCAACTGAGTATGGGATCTTGTTACGTGCAAGTATTGTAACATACCGCATATCAGATTCGTTTTTACATATATCAAGAGTATATCTGATGAGTGCTGATATGCCGATATCATTCCATCCTTTGACAACGTGGCATACATCGTCCAGATAACAAACATGATATTCTAAAAGCTTAACCATTCTTTCCATAGTCCAATATTCAACAGGGCAGTATCTGAGGAATCGTGGATTGTCTTCCATCACATTATCTATGATTTTTCCAATAATGTTTTTGGGACATTCATCAGCATCAACAACATCACCATGGCGCTTAAAAAGAAACTGAAATATTTCAACAGCATCAGCCTCATCCATCTCACATATATCATCTGCTATTACACTAATATCGGATGGGTATTGATCAAGAAATGTTGTGTATAATAATTGCTTTTGATATGGTAACATTTCAATCTGTTTAAGAACCTTCACAGGATGTTTCTTTGCAAGTTCTTCATCCTCCGGCATTTCAGCCTGAAGAGCCTTTAACCACATCGGCATTGTTGGTTCATATACAAATTCGAAACAGAACGGATTGCTTTCGATTGCAGCCATCTTCATTTCATCGGTCTGTTTCATTGGAAGTATGTACTGAATTGCCATTCCGTTTTGTTTAACAGCCATCATCATTTGTTCTTCGGTTGGTTCATTTATAAGCCGTATTAATGTACCATCCATGTTGAGCAGCATTTTGATTATTGATTCCTGTTGTTTTCCGATCCCAGACAATGAGTCTGACAATGACATAATCGTCTCATCTAAACCTTTGCCATCTGGCATAAATAAGCTTATGGTTTTTCCTGTGGGATACGGATACTTTTCATTTTCCATAATGGTCTCCTTTCAAAAATGATACATATCAGCCGGGGTTATCCCCCGGCCAATACATATCTGAGGTGAGTATCTTGACACGAATTAGTGTAGATTACTTCTTGAATGCCTTTGTGTGGTTCTTAACCTTAACAACCTCGTGAGCTGCAATGGTTGAAGTCCACTTCTTCTCAACGCCGCCGAGCTTGGAAACGCCTTCCTTTGTCTCCTCCGGAACGTGCTGAGTGTAGATTGTAGCAGGGCATGTCTTCTTATCAGGTGCGGGGAGATCGAACTTTCTTCCTGTATCAGCCATGAAGTCAGAAACGATTGTAGGTACGCACTCGAGTGTGTTGGACATATCGAAATCGTTGATCTCATCGATGATGCCGATCTCGTCCTTTGAAGGATAGCCTGCGTGAGCGATTGCCTTCTTGAGGTCTGTCTTGAATGCTGTCTGAATCTCCATATCCTTACCAGACACGTTGTTCAGCTTGCCGTTACCATACTCAATGAAAGCAGCCATTGAGAATCCTTTTGTTGTTGCCATAGTTATTTTCCTCCTTGATAATTTTGTATTATTAACGGACGTTCATCCGTCATAACCAGAATAATTATATACTTATCCTATGTCAATAAATCCATCAGAAGCACCAACGGATGCATTTATGTCTTCCATAGTTATAGGTTGTCCGGTGCTGAGATCTTTAACCACAAATCCTTTGTTGATGTATCTCATTATGTCATTCGCAGAAGCAGTTGGCAATTCACCGATAAACGTTCCCTTTTCATCATAGATTTTTATGGAATACACTAATCATCATTCCTTTCTATATACCGTTTACTTGTTTATTGATTTAAATAGAACTCAATAATCTTCGATATCTGTGCGTGTGTTAATACCATTCCCGGTAGATAGTTGTACGTGTATATTTCCAGTACTTCCATCTCAGTATCAATCACATCAGCTTTATCAAAATACGAGATTATTACATGTGTTATATTCTTATACAAATTAGAGTCATTAGTGTTAAGTATTTTAGTATGCTCACCATACATTACGCCTATTAAATCAATATACTCTTCATCCTCAATATCAGACATATATTCATTCCACATCCGCAGGATAGATGTTTTCACTCCTGATATTAGAGTATCAGTTATGTCAAATCTCTTGATTAAAGAGTAATAATATAGAACGGAATACGTGATAACATCGATGATATTCTCAATCTTCATATTATCAACCTCCCTAATCAATAATATGTATAACGGATATAAAGAATTATAGGCGGGGTTTCCCCCGCCCTTAATCTTTTAGAAATCGAATCCGCCGGTGTCGTCTCCGCCACCGTTGTCATCATTTGGAGTATCCTTTGTATCAGTCTCTTCAGTTTCATCACCTGTTGGTTTTGCGGGTGTTGTTGTATCACCCTTGGGAGCAGATGTTGCCTTGGGCTTTGGAGAAGACTTGATATCCTTTACTTCCTCCTTAGCTCTTGAGTCGTAGTGTTCGATCTGAGCTGCAAGATTCTGCATCTTGATATTGTACTTGTCAATATTCTTTACGTACTTGCTTTCGATCTTTTCCTTACGATCAGCCTTAGGAATCTTCATGTACTCATCATATGCTTCCTTAGTAGCATTATACATTGCTGATACTTCTTCGAACTTCTTGACCTTGTTATCATAAGAACGTGTCAGCATAGCACTGATGAATGAAACAGGATTGAGTTCCTTTGCACCAGTAAAGATGAGATTGATAACATCAAATACTGTTGCAACGATTCCTGCAACTGTACCGAATCCATCCGAGATCTCAACGAGAGCTTCCTGAACAGGTTTCTGCTTGTTAGCATGTGAACGGATATAAGTATCTATTCTCTGCTCAAGAGACTTGTTGAAATGTTTGATAAGCCACTTAGCGTTTTCCTTACGAGAAATCTTATCAGGCTTATAAGCGATTCCCTTATCAGTTGCCTCTGTTGAAGCGAAGATTCTGGAAAGTTCACCCACAAGGAGTCTGTAGCCTACGGTAAATACCGTTGTGAAGGTCTGATTTCTTTCGTTTGGAGAAGCGAGATACTCTGAGACCATCTTCTTGAAAACAGGTCTGTGAAGTGTCAGAAACAGCATCTTGATATCATCAGCTTCAGAAGAAGAAAAGCCTTTGAGAATCTTGAGGTCAGATACCATTCTTTCGATTGTTGCATACTCCGATGAAAGTGATATGTCACCACGCATCTTATACTCATCAGCAGATTTGTTCTTATAAATCTCAGCGAGCGCATGGTTCATATGATCCATGATCGCGGTTTCTTTTTCAACCGTTTTCTTATTGAAAATACTCATTGTTCATTCCTCCCATCAACCAAGTAATTTGAACATGTCTCTTGTCTTGGTACCGGAAGTATCAAGGAGAGAAAGCTGCTTGTTTACAGAACCGAGTGAATGAACCTCGTAATCGTTATGAAGATCAGGGAGAAGAACCTTAATACTTTCGGCATCATTGTCGATTACAACAATACCGATCATGAAGAGTTCCTTACAGAACTTAGCCGCAGAAGATCCTTTGAGCATATCGATCTTAGTTTCACGCTTGATGATATCAACGTCAGCCTTGCTGATAACCAGTGCAACGTTTGGAATTACACCGTTAGTGTCACCGTATTTACCAAGCTTATCCTTGAAGAAAGCTTTAACAACGGAATCACCATTGATGATTGCCTTAGCGGGAGCATCACCCTTTATATGAGCCAACTCATATAAACGACGATACCACTTACGCTTAGGATCGCGTGAGTCGATAGCGGTCTGCTTTTTCTGAGGAATCTTGAAGAGAATATCTTTGAAGAACTTGAGCTCACCTGCACGCCACTTAGCCTTGCGGGTAATCTTGTTCATCTCCTTCAGCGGGTATTCAACAACCTCGGGAAGTACTGAAGAATCGACAAGACGGTTGTGACACTTAACGCCGACCACATATTCAACACCCTGAACGATACGACCATCCTTGCCTTCGACATTGAGGTCCACGGTCATCATCAGAGGCTTCATAGTATTGAGCTTCTGAATCTTGGTTTCATCCATGAACTGAGGAGCACGAACACGTCCGCGGTTTGCCATGTCACGTTCTTCAGCTCTACGATTGGATTTTTCATACTCATACTTTTCAGCTTCACGCTCATCCTTCTTAAGATCAAGATTATATTTGTCAGCCATGTTCTTGATCTCAGCATTCAACTTATCTGTTTCAGCTTTAATCTTGTCTTGCTGATTCTTATGATCTTCCTTATAATCTTTCAGCTTCTTCTCAGCCAACTTGCGTTCAGCATGAATTTTCTTCTTCTCATCTTCATTAGTAGCTTCTTTAAGCTCCTTGTCGAGTTCATATATTCTCTTCTGAGCGTCACGAATATCATCCTCACGCTTCAAAAATGTATCCGATGCCTGATGTTGCAGCCTCTTTTTATCAGCTTCAAGAGAGTCAAGTTTCGCTTTCGCTTCTCGGTATTTGTAATTATCAGCATTACCAACACCGGATGCTGCAGCTTTAGCTTTATCTTCGTTCTCATAATCTTCGATTTGCTTTTTGAAATCTGCAATCTGATCATCAAGATTCTTAATTCTCTCACGAAGACGCTGCATTTCTTTGTTGTCATACTCAAAAGTTTGAGTTATCCTTTGTCCATCGGGTGTAGTCCTCTGTACGGTTGTCTGTGTCAGATTCTTTTTATTTTGTGATGCTTCTTGGAAGAAATGATCAAACTCGGAGAGAGGCTGATAATTGCACGCTTCGTTGATCATACGAGCTTCACCGTCATCTACAGAGATAAGGGAGAACTCAATGAACTTATCTCCTTCAATACGATATCCGAGAGCATCTGGTTCAAGCTCGATTACATTGTGGCAAGCGTCCATTTGATATGTTGTATCAACACATTCAAGATACTTGTTGGTATCGCTCTTAAGGTGTGCAAACTGAGTACCGTTCTTTGCACTCTTTGCAGTGATCACAGGATTTGCAGATATTGCCATCTGCAGATATGAAGCAAATACCTGCTCAAGAAGAGAGGTTGTTGCTGTTGCGTAATCAAGTGGAACACTTGATGATACGAATACTGGGAATTCAAATATGTTTCCCTGGGCAGCCTTTACAACAGATTTCGCACCTTTGATACCTTTACGGAATTTTTCGGTGGATTTGTCTAAGGCTGAGACCCCGTCTTTGAATCCTTTAAAATCATCATCATCGATGCCTAAGGATTCCTTGAGATCGTCTATTGCCATATTACTTTACACCCCACTTATCTAATTTTTCTTCCATGTCTTCTCTTGCCGTAGGTGTTTCTTGATCTTCAAGAATCTTCTTTCTCAACTTGAGAATCATGGCGTTCTTATTTTTGAATGCGTTGTTTGCATTATGTAAATCCTCATTCACAACATTCTCGAATCTTACGAAGACATTATAAATCTTTTCAACAAGCTTCATATATCGAGTTGCAAGAATCTTATTATCACCAGACATATTTGGATGGGCAAGAACGAGTTTGTACATGTTTTCAACTTCTTGCATAGCTTTTATTGTATTATTGGAAAGCTGAATTACGTTCTTCTTAATCTTCGGATAGTTTTCGACATACCCCTCCTCAGATATAGGAATCGTGTAGTCTTCTGCACAAAGGTCTGTTATTGCCGGCGAACCTGACTCGAGTTCTGTTATCAAATAATTATTAGTGTCTGTCGGGTTTAAAGCCACCCCACCAGATGTCTGTTCAATGAATGTTTTCACAACGTCCTTGTATCTGGTGAAACGTTCTTCAAACATTTTGTATGTGTCAAGTACAGAAGCAGGTCTTTTTATCCTGGTCATATATGAGAAGCCATGGCCATTATATTCAAGATGACCGCCACCCTTTATGGAAGAATTAATCTTAGCACATATCTGTCCGGCATACTGGGCAACCTTACTCATGGATTTCTCATCCATCTCAGCAACAGCCTTGCTCTCGGCTTCAGCTTTGCGATTGCTCCACCATTCTTTGATTTTCCTGCAGAAATTTATGATCAAACGAGGGATGAAAAAGAATATGTATTTTAAGATATTCTCACCATCTCGTTTGGGTATGATGTTTCCATCCCATTTATCGCTTTCCGTGATAATGCCCAGCTCAGAATATTCTTCCTGTATCTGGATATCGCGCATGCATGCTTCCATATGTGCTTTGATAACCGCACCTTCGGCAACAAGGCTTTCCATACGATATGCATCGATATTGTCCAGAATCTCTTCCGTCAGTGTCATAATTCATCGTCTCCTTTCAAACGTAGTAATTTCATTATTTCGGATGGTATCTCACCCATGTATGTGATTGTCATCTCATAACGTGGGTTAACTGAGTAGAACTTTCTTGAGACCATTTCGTACACAAGACAGTCATTCTCCATTATTCCGATGTGTCCTCTTTTCTCGTTTGGCTGGATCATGTCCAACGCAGCCTTAGCATAGTTGTCGACATCTCCAGTATTTACCCATGGACGAAGGAGACCCATCTCCGCAATAATCTTTTGAGTACGGTTGAAAGACTTTGGAGTTGGACAATATATGTCAAGATCAACTCTGCATGGTTTTGTTATGAACAAATCATGCAACTTGGGGAGAACATGTTTGTTGAAAAATCTCTGGTTCTTAGCAGCACCAGGGACATATACACGATAACCCGACAAGCGGGGGCGGTGTGAAGGTTCCGGTACAATCGGAATCTCAATCTTCACAACCCGCCATTTGATTTTCTTATATAGATCTACAGTCGCCGCAACCAGCTCTGCAACTCTTGAACCAGCTTCCTTGAGGAGAGTATTGACATTTTCATGATTGTCACCCATGACAATACCCCCTTCTTAGTTAGCGTAGATTCTGTAGTTGATGAGCGTTCTCCAGTTTTTCTGGAGAGGAATAGAATTGAATGTATAGTAAGTTACAAGCTTGATACGCTGAGCTTCATCAGTTGTCAAAGTATCGAACTCTGCAGAAGAAAGATAGTATACGAACTTATCTTCTTCATATATGAACTCATGCTTCTGATTGTAGTAAGCCGTAACTTCAATGTTGTTGACATTTGAGAGCTGTTCCTGATAACCTTCAAGCACTGTTGGATCTTCGAGAGTTTCAACAGTTTCACCAGACAGCTGTCTCAATGTATCAACAAATGCATTGATATTTGTATTGCCGAAAGATGAGATCGGTACATTTGATCCACCTGAAGGCACATTATCCAATGCATTAAGTATCTCTGCAGTAAGACGTACAATCTCGGGAAGAACCTGAGCTGAACGATTGTTATCAAAGATAAAAGATATCAGCTGTTTGATATCTTTACTGTAGAGATCTTCGAGAGTAGAACGTGCGCCAGAATCAGCATCGAATGCAACAAGACCAAGCTCGTTGATTGCAGGTGTTTCTGTATTGCCCTCGTTTGAGAAGTATGAGAAGCAGTCATCATCTGACAGTGAGAGTTTACACTCGATATATGTCTCAATACGATTTGTCTTAGCTGCCGTTGTAGCATTAGGACCGAGATCAGTTGTAGAAACGGGATCAACATAATCCCACTTCTGATTATCACGCCACCATGAATGGTAGATGTGCGGACGCTCGTCAAACTTCTTGATGTAGTAAGACTTTGCCATACCCTCGGTATTGTTTGTGGCAGATCCATTCAGTACACCGAGATACTGTCCTGCTAAGCTTGCAGGAAGTCCATCGGAGTTTGACTGCTGGAATGGGATTGGGTTTCTGAGAGCTACGAACGAATAGTCCGTATTCTTAGTAGTGATTCCATCTTCTGCACCACCACCGTTACCAATCATGAAACCTTGACAGAAGTGATTTGCAGAAATATCATCTGTCATTGTAGTGTAATTGCTTACACTCTTACCGATTGGCAACGAGGTTCTTGCATTGAGATCAGGTATCGCTATTGTAGAATCCTTATCGATAACTTCATATCTTGAAGCATCTGAAGGATCATGTTTAGAGTCGAGATAAAGACCGAACATCTTCATCAGTATCCACTGATATCCTGATATCGGGATTATATTATCACTCTCTTCCCACAGAGAAACTTCGCCGGTTTCCATGTTCTCACGGAATACCTGAACATGACCACGAAGGCCGTGTTTCTCATGGGCATCTTTAAAAGATAAATAATCTTTTATTTCCATGGATTTTTCCTCCTTATACGTAACCAGGTGGCTGGAATAATTGTGATCCCGAATAACTCTGACCAACCACAAAGTCTGATACGGTTGAATATATACAGCACAGGTTCATGCTTGTTACCCAGTAGATGTTATTGGGTGAATATGCGATATCCATAATCACGAACATTACTGCTGTTTCCAGATTGTCGTTTCCAATACGATTGCCACTTTCAACAGCAATTGTTGAACCAGTTCCTCCAGTGTATGGAACCGTTCTGAATGTTGGATTCTTTACAAGCTGGATCAACTCTCCTGCTCCAGGTTTGAAACTGGTATAGCTTGAAGGAGAGTAGTATACAGGTGCAACAATTTCATTACATATTGCACGAACATCTTTAACAGCTGAACTGTATGAGATAGATGTAGGGTGGCGGGTAGTTACTTTATATAGACCGAATGTGAATATGAGATTTACAACATCTCTATCCATATCTATGAAATTATTTATAGTCTGACTTGAATCATTCAGATTCCAACCAGTACCTGGCTTCATAGTCCAACCGTCATATCTTGAAGCACCACCTGAACCATCAGCACCATTCAGATTTTCAACGTATATACCATTCTTACCGTCTGTTGGGTCGGGGTCTGTTTCGAGATGCATGTTTCCGTTTTGTTCATAGTAAACTCCAACTTTATCTTCACTATCAACGTGAAGTCCGTTGTTGAGGTCAAGACCGATAACTATCTTTTCTGACATGTCATCAACCTCCTGTTGCGTGCAATATCATGTAATGTGCAATAGATCCATTTGGTACCATCTGACCATTCGAGTTCTTTGTCATAACCGGACCATCATTTGTTTGAAGCCAAGAATTCGTTCCGGTATATTTCTTGTGGCGAGAAACCGTAGAATTGAAACCCACCGTATTAAGAGATGTGTTCTCCGTCGCATCTACAGGACCTATTGCATTTCCAGGAGTGTTCATAGTACCACCAGAACCTCCTGAACCATCGGGAGCTTTTGTTGCAACCAACTTACCGTCTGAAAATGAAAGACCGTTGTTTGCTTTAGCTGACAATTTAAGTACCATTGAATTGTTGCTGAATCCAATAGACTGACCATCGGGATCTAAAGTAATCTTAATTGTCTCCGGCATATAAACACCTCCTTTAGTTTACGTCTTCTTGTGTTAAAGGAATTATAGCCACCTCACCAGTATGACCAGTAACAACTCTGTTGTCTGACGCAACCTTTGTGATTATGTAATAATTCCAATTGCCATGTGTTGTATCTTTTACGCGATACAAATCGCCAGGATATACTCTATCGATAGTTCTGAGTTGTATGTCCGAACCATCTGGACTTGAAGCTGTAAATATACGATGCATTATACTTGGACCAACCATTCTTTTCGGTACCGAGTTCATACTTTCTGGAGTTGCAACACCTGACATTACACCGTTCGCAGAGCGATAGTTATCAGGATACCCGGTTCCTGTGGAACCGGGCTGTCCTGGTATTGCTTCTGCATATAATCCATCTGATTCAAATGATAAAGTATTTCCCGACTTCAGAGATTTCTTTACTCTTAAAGGACCCGAGCCTCCATCCGCATATTCGAGGGAGTTGTCCAGATTAAGAGTCATTTTGACAGTTTCGGACATATGCTACCTCCTTAAAGTTGTGAATGTGCTTCTGATGTTATGCTGTGTTCCGTAACGATCATACCCGGACCAAATTCGATAGTAACTTCATCGTTACCATCGTACTCAACTTCTTGTGCACCGCATTTGAATTTAAGTTTCTTAACATCTGGGCGGATTGCTCCAGAAAGTCTAAGGCATCCCTGGGCATCGATCTTCAGTTCACCATTATCGAGAGATCCGTCTCTTGAGAGTTGAATACCGAGTACATTGAAAGCACTATCAGTATTATATATTCTCAGACCACGAGAACCTGTGCTGAGATCATCAATATGTGCTGGATTGTTTTTGATTGGAAGGATTGATGAATAATGATTGTTGTTGTTGACTCTTACGGCAAGATATCCATTGGAACCAAATCTCAAACCACCTGCAGTAGCAGGATCGAATTCAAACATACCCGAAGTGGTATCCGCAATCTTTATCGCAAGCGCATCCTTCATATCATTTTCCATGAGTGTCTGAGTATCATACGCTGTGTTTCCAAAGTAGTTGGGGAATGTTGTAAGACCCTTCTGTTCATTATATCTAACGCGAACACCTGGATCGTATATCATATCCAATACTTGATAAACCTCACGGGCACCACTACCAACAATGATACCCATAGCTTCTCTTAGATATTCCCGCCATGATTCTTCCGCTGTCATACCAGGATACTTTCCGGATGAACAGTTTGCATAGTATGTCAATATGCGGGATCCATCTACAGCATCAATACGACCGTCTCTATCAACATCGGCATACATAACATCCTGAAGTGTTGCTGATCTACCCGGATCGAATTCGTACTTCTTAAGATATACGATATCAGATCCTGGATCCTTTACCGCATTATATGGCATATAATATATGTGTCCTGCGTGTTCCGAATCCTCCAGATAATCATTCATATCCATGTATCCTCTGCCCACAACGGGTTCGAGTGGAGTGGTCAGTCCTGGATCTGTGTAGAACACCTTTTGACCACCGACTGTAGTTGAGTATACTCGCGTAACCGTAACTAAGAATGAGAAATAAGCAAGTACAGATGATGCCTCTGTAGCATCAACATTGCCATCGTGATCAAGATCTGGAAAACGAAGATCTGCAGATGTTGTTGGTTCGGAAATAGAAGCCTTTAGTCTATATCTGGTATCATTCGATATACTTGGATATTCCTCGATCAACACATGACACTGTCTCCGAAGAATTGCCAGACATTCATCATTTGCTGTTGTGTGTTCATTTGGTGTGAGTGTATATCCGTGGATGGGCCAGGTTGCATCCGGAACATCAGAATCATTTCCTGTTCTAATCCATGTGAGAATCGCGTTATATTCGGATTCATCCGAGTAGTACATGAACAAACTTATTTCTGTTTGTTGTCCTTGAGGTTCAGCATATATGAAACGCTTTCCTCCCGCGATGTATATGTGAGTAGTATCAAAGTTGGATGGGTTCTGGACTATATCGTCATGGAGTTGTCCTTCAGATAACCACATTCTCTGATTGTATATGTTTGTGAATGTTATCTTATTTGCAAAATCTTCTTCTTGAATCTGTTTGTGAACCTCAAGACCAGACTTTGTAAGTGATGCCCTTTCTGTCGAAGATTCGGTAAACTTGGCAGGTTTAACAACCAGAACGTTGTTGAAAGTGTCAGCCATTATACGATTACCCCAGTTGGTATGTCTAACATTGACTCTATATGAGTTCTTAATACCAAGACCAGAAGCCTCCTCTGCGGTATTAACTGCAAGAACACCCTGAGCGGGAGCGCGGGTACCACCATCAACAAATGTGAGACCACCCTCAAGCCAGTTATGCGTAATCCCTTCCGGAGCGTATGAATATCCACCGGCGATATTAACAGCAAGCCTGTTTCCAGCAACACCGTTAAGACCTTGCATTCTGTCAATACGTACATTGACTTTACCCTCGTTATAGTAGCTACCTTTTTCAGCAGGAGCTGCTGAAAGTTCTGTTGGTGTGCCTATTCCAAGGAAGTCGCCGACGTTAACAGAGATACCACCAGATGTCAGATAGTTTGGTATAGTATCTATACCTGAACCATATCCATACCACTCATCGTCGAATAAGTCATCACTTGTATTAACTCTCAGACCGGAAACATTTCTTGCAAATGCGTGATCATCATCACCAACATTTGTATCCATAATAACCTTTGCAAGGTTCACACCAACCATGTTAAACTTGCGGGCGTTACCGAGAACTTCACCAGCATGAGTGTTTGACATTGGTGATGTAGGATTCCAGTTCTTGATCGCTGGTTCACTCGAAGCTTTATTAAGGGCCGATGGAATTATGCACATTGAGAAATTTGGAAGAATGAATGATGAATCTACATCGATGCTTCCACCGATCAAATCCGAACTCTTTCCGGTTGGATATACAGTGTACAGATGCTTTGCCTGAGAACTACGAGGAGATCTGGATATTGGATCATGTTTGTCTATAGCATTGATACCCGAAACATTGTTTCCATCATTGGTATCAATATTAGTGCCATCACCCATTGTAATAGTACCTTCCATGAGATCAAGTCCAATCTCAGAATCTTCCGGACCAACTCCAGAAGCACTGTCGGTTATAATCAGTTTCAAGCCGTGACCAACGTTTGGTCTTCGTGGTTTAAAATCGATTATACACGGCGTATCATTAGTTGTATCAGCAACCTGAGTTACAACACCGAGAGAAGGTTGACGGCATGTCAACGAGTCAAGCATTCTTGGGTAAAGAACATTTTCTCTGTGAGATGCATCATCGGGATTGATATACTGATCGAAAGCAAAGTTTGTGAGAATGATATCTCCAACTTTAAGAGGAAGATCAGATGGATGATGAAGCGTGTATACAGGATCTCCACCCGCAGTCGATGTCATTCCGATTGCCTGACCATTTATCGTGATATTGAGAATTGGAAGGTTGCTTTCGGTAGTATCATGTGGGTCGTTTGACCAATATACGAGAGCATCAATATTGTGCATACCGGTACCTTCACCCGTAAGAGTTCCATATACTCCATCGAAGAAGTATACATTGGGAACAACTTTACTCTTATCGATATAAAGACCCGTGTCATTAAGAACAGCAGGATCATACCCGTCTCTTGTAAAGAGACCCTCAGCACGCCTGATCTTGAGGGCATCCTCCTTAGACCAGATGTTTACAGCAAGTCCACCACCTGAAAGATTCCTGTGATCATCAGGATGATACGGATCGATATCACAGTTTGTATTGTATACGAGAGACTCGTCAGTGAAACCAATGACCTTGATTTCCTTGTGTTCCTCTCTCAATGAGGATGTAGTTTCATCCCAATATATGTAACCGATGTATGCGATGAAGTCATTGTTCGTCGCATCGCCAGCCTGGGCATAGAATGGAGTATCTGCGTAGATCTTGTCATTCGTGCCGAGTATCTCATGAATCTGGGAGAGGTAGTCCCTGAGGATTATTCTCTTCGAACCGAAGATATCACCCAAATATTCTATAACCCAACGCTTGATATCGCCGAAAGAAATGTTGTCAACATTTCCAAGACCAACATCATTTGCATCAAGTATAACAATACCAGTTTTGCCATTCACAGAGTTTACAACTCGTGAGAGTTTGTTGTTAATCATGTTCTTGATCAATGCAAGAGTCTGATCTAACGGAACTCCTTTGGCAGAATCTGTAATGGAATTGGTCTTGGTCTTAGGATTTATATCCTGCAACACAACATCATTTCCAACGACTTCTTCACGTTTGAGCTGAACTTTATCTTGAGCCATGATTTATTCCTCCTTATTATAATATTTGAACGAAAACATCATGGACATTTTCGTAACATACGTTCGGTATAATCTTGCGCTCGAACATTACCGTGAGGTTTTCGACGGTATGAAGACTATAAGAAAGTGAGGTAATTGAAATGGCTGATGAAATCATGCTGCAAAACTATTCGGATGATTCCAAAATAAAACAGTACATCCAAGGTGTTCTTGCACCAAGAGTGTTTAAAGAAATTCCTTTGAATGTATTGAACACCGGTAGTTTATCAATGATAACTGAGTATATGTCTCAGGGTATCGAACAGATGGCGTTCACATCATCATTCTACTTCAATGAATCGTTTATAACAAAAGCTGTATTGGCGGATTCTATATACGCTGAGGCTGCTATATTCAACATCGGTTATTCGTTTGCGATTCCGTCTTCATGTAACTTCCTCCTCGAATTGAAGATTGAAGACATACACAACAATGCCGTATTAAACGCTGATAACGGCTTATATGAATTCACACTTGACAAGGATACAAAGTTCAACCTTTCAAACGGAAGTGTGTATTCTCTTGATTATGATATCCTTATTCAGTACAAGAACATCGAAACGACAACTCTCGAGAATGCCGTTCAAGCATGGAATGTTCAGTATACTAATAAGGATCAGCTCAACTCAGTTGCAAAGAATAAAGATACATACATCATATATCGTGTTACTGATACTTGGCTTTGTTTGCTTGTTCAAGCTTCTGAGTATGAACGTCAGGTTCACACGGTTGTCAATAATATGGCAAATGGTATTCCTAATCAGGATACTGTTATAAGCTGTTTGAATCATATCGCTGGATTTGATATCAAGTATATTGATGGCAAAGGAAATGAACAGTGGATTCCTCATGATCATATTCTTCCGATACATGATTCTGTTAAGGATACTGATCCATATGTTCACTACATCATGGACAATCCCCAGACAATCCGTTTCATGTGGCAGTTAAACGGTTCGAAGTATTTCGTTCCAAAGGTAAACTCTTCATATGAGATTACCATTTATACCTGCCATGGTGAAGCTGCAAACTTTACTGCGTTTGATAACGACGGAAACAAGAGTGAACAGTTCATGGGTTATGGAGGATATGATCAGCCTCAGGTTATCACAGCATCTAATCGTTATTCAAACAACGGAAATGTCATGAAGGCTGCATTCGTAATCTCAGGAAGTATGGGTGGTACCAACATTGGTAACATTGAGACTGTTCGTAGAGAAACCATTGAAGCATACAACACAGCAAATCAGATCGCAACAGATCATGATCTGGATGAGTACTTCAAGACATTCTATTTCAAGAACGTTTTGTATCCTTTCTTCTACAAGAGAAGAGATGATCCATGGGGTAGAATCTGGTCTGGTTTCATCGCTCTGAAAGATGACGATGATTATGTTTACAGAACAAACACTCTCCATGGTAAGATCAACTATGATGTGTTATATGCAAACAATAACAACAGCATCAACAATAATGAGATAATCATTCCTCCCGGATGGTTGTGGGTTTATGGTGAAAACAAGCACACGGTCGTTCCGTATACTGGCGAAGGAAAGATCACTGTTGAGAAGGCAAACTCTACCGCCAAGATTGGTGAGAAGTTTATCTTTGCTAATCCTTTCGGTATCCGTATTCAGAAAGATCCTTTTGCAATCGGATACTTTAATCCATGGATCAATGATTATGTAACATGCTCACTCATTCCAAAGACTGAGATGAGTAAAGTTTCCGATGATAATAATGAGGATGCTTCTGCAGTATACCATGCAACTCCAATCATCATGAACGTTCAAAGAACATATCAGGAAAACTTCTATAAGGTAACCACATACATTTCACCAACTGTTGCGGAATGGCTTGATGGTTCTCCTTTGGTAAAGAACGTTCAACAGAATGCGGTTCCTCCGATATTCTCTGCGGCAATGTGGAAATACTTTAATAAACCACTTGATGATCTGGCTTCTGATATCCCGCTGCTTCCTTTGAACAATTACGATGGAAAGACTCTACAGTTTGATCCTGATAATACATATTTCTGTGTAAAGAGTAAAGCTCAAGCTGATGATGGTACTTGGACGCTCAACGGCATATTCTGGATTGAAGATATGTCTTCTGTTGATGAACAGGAGATCCAGCTTCCTATCACAGTTGCTTCTGGTAGCAATCTCAGATACTATGGTGAAGATAGTATATGGGGAGAAGGTCTGGGTAAACTGTGGGAGCCTATACTTGTAACGGGTGACACGAATGTTTACTGGCAAGGACATCGTGACGCGACAGTACCTTTCGATTCTCACATAACATTTGGACGTGTGAACGGTCAAAATTATTATGAGGCAAGATTGGATGATACTGCACCTCTCGGACAGATATCTGCAATCAGAGTTACCATGGCGACACTTTCATCAGTTTCCAAATATGGTGACGATCAGTTGTATCAGATAGGTCAGAGCATGGCCCCATCCATTATGATTAATATTCGCTTCCAGAATGAAACATTCTTTACTCAGTATGAAATCAAGAATGCCGCATCCGTATACATTCCTTGGACCGGTAATCCAATTTCTCCACAGGTTGATGAAAACAACAACCAGTATTATGAGTTCGATTTCTCCAACATGGGATCTACCGCAATCATTCTTTATGCTGACATGAAACCATCGCCTGAACAGGGAGCTATCGATTACTACAGAATCAAACTTTCAAATGTTCCAGATGGTACAGCCCTCTTCCATATTCAGAATGACTTCCTCGATGTTCATTCAAATAATATGAGAGTTATCCTTCATGCATTGTACGATGGTGGTGAGACTGGACGTATTGAGATGAGACCTGTTGAAAGAGAAAGTGATGGTTCATATCGTTTTGAGACAGAAATGTATCCACTGAACGAGCTCGTTGATATCTACAACAGAATCAATATCGCATCACTTAAAACGGGTGGTGGCGGATGGACCCCAACTACCGCTGGATCCACGGTATCCATTTCAGCATCAAATCCCGAACTCAAGATATCTATTCTCATTCGTTCAAATATCAAGGATCGTTCTTCTGATATTCCGAATGACAATGATGAATACAAGGGATTCCGTCTTGTGGATGAATATTCACTCGATGATATTTCATTCGTACAGGAACTGAAAGAGATGAGATCCACCGTTGATTTCGGAGAATCTTCTATTCCTACAGAAAACGAAGTTGAAATCCACGATGAAATGCTTGCATTCAATACCAATAATCCGAAGTCAAGTGAAGATTTGCTTACATACGGCAACTTGAAGAACGTGATAGATTGTACAAAGGCACTCAGTAATGAAACCGAGCCACCTTACGATTATGAAACATTTCAACAGTTGTCTGAGAAATGTGTAATTGATCTCGAAGCAATGTTGAATGATTATGATACAAAGATTGATCAATCTGTCCAGGTTCATTCTCAGAAAATTGAGAACGTACATGAAACACTCATTCAGATCACAGAAACTGCTGTTGAGTATTCTGTTCCGAACTATAATAATTCGAAGATCAAAGAAGGATACTATTACGAAGGTAAGTTCTATTCTGATAATGCACACATGACAGTAATGACCGGGGATGCTGATCACTTCTTCATCGACATCACACCAGACCCAAGTGAACCAAGACTCTGGGTAGCATACAAATATAACACCGCTTCGGATACTTACACCAAGCTGGATAACTTCATCTGTTGGGATCTTGTTGACCAAACGCTGAACACATACAACGATGGTGTGGGTGAGATGTTTGCAAAGACGAATGTAAACGGTGGAGTTGAGATTCAGCTCATTCCGTTTGTTCAGAATACATTAATGAACTCTGTCAGATTCAAGAACTTTGTATCTTCATTCACTCAGGTTCATAAAGCACTTGAGCCGGTAATCATGGAGAGATTGGATGGAAACAATTATCTCGATTGTAAGCTCACTGCAACGTATGGTAAACCTCACACATACTGTGCTGATATTGATGTGAACAGAGACGGTGAAGCTTACTTCTGGCCGGATCTCAATGTTCAGATCGAATTCGATGTTAAGTTGTTCAATCAGGCATTGGCAACAAATACATTGAATGAGTTGAGATTGATAGTTAAGTCCTACTTCAACAGATTGACTTCAATTCATACTCCTGTTGATCTGGTGAGCATGGACAATAATATTTACATTTCACATCTCATTCAGCAGATGGAAAGTCATGATAATGTTGCATACATGAAGTTCAAAGGTTGGTACACTGACGAAAAGGATAGTGCAAACGGAAACTACATGGATGCTAACATTCAGGCAATTGTCCAGAAATGGAGAAGACTTGACGACTTCCCTAAATACACTGATCAGAGCAGTGGCAGACTCGTATCCGAGCTCGAACATTTCGTACCTGAAATGTTCGTAATGGAAGATGACAACATCAAAATCAATATAATCAAATGATGAATGGGGGCCAATGGCCCCCACTCTCATTCTTTGTTTTATAATGGAGGATCTTCTTCTTCCTCCTGTGGCGGAACGTATGGCTCTGGAGCCACATCGGTTCCTCTGTTGGTATCCTGATAAAGCCATGTTGCAAAGTTACCTTGTATACGAACAGGATTCATCATTGAGTTTGGTGTATACGTTGTACCAACAATCTTGAGATTCAACCATTGTTGGACAGGCTGTCTCCAGTATCTATGGCGGAATCTATGTTTCTCGTCATAATATTCATAACGATATAATTGCATACAATATATGTATCCTTTGTAATATATTGGAGTATATGTGTTCGAAGACTCATCATACAAATCCCCCCATGTTAAATGAGTAGATACGGTTCCATGCTTCAGACACCAGCCTAAGTCTAAGGCAATATTTCTTCTACCAGCATATGTCAATATCAGTTGTTTGTTGTCGGATGAATAACCCAACCACGCTTTCTGCCATCTGATATAGTTTGATGTTTCACATCGTTCGTTTCTTATCAGTTGAACCGAATGTGTTGGATCTGATTCCTTGAAGAATACATGGTTTTCATTATCGATATCTCTATCTGACGCGAGAAGAACCATACAACTTTCAATATTTCCATTTGCGGGCACAGAACGTTGTATGTGTGCATAGTATGAAGTTGTATCCAATCTCATTTGTGGGATATTGAGTGGTGTATTTTCATAAATACCACTATTGATATAGTATAAGAAAGTTGATTTGGCACCAGATTGGTCAACACGGATATACACATAATCTTTCCATCCCGCACCACCCTGGAAGGTATATCCTTCGGGAAGATCGAATTCGGCATGAATCGTACGATTGGCCATATCATATACGACCATATGGAGATGGTCTGTGACTGATGCGTCTATCGCGACAAAATAATTCGTCAGATCAATAGCCCAACCGTGATGATATCCTTCGACCTTGTACATATTTGGAGCGACACCTTCGACATCGTATTCGACCACATATGTGCAGTTTGCATTGTTTGCACCAGAAACATATGAAAATACGACATAACCGTTTTGTGTATCAGTCATTGCTGGTACATCGGACCACGCCGCATCGAATGTGAAGTTTTCATATGATGGAGCTTCAGTTGGATCTGAACTTGGTGTGTAAACTCTTACACCCCTTGACCAAGAATTATATCCGCAGTTTGCAATATGTGTGCCCCGTGTAGTATTCCATATCATTCCTGGATGCGTGCCATCATTATTATATCCAGATGGGACTGCTGGTAAATCTATACCACCCATTGGATATCTGTGATTATATCCTGAGAAATTCGCGCTCTTACTATAATTATTCCACGAGTAGTTACCCAGAATATTTGTTTGAGGAGTATCTAATGAAAAGTCATCAGGATACATTATGAAACCGTCGCCCGCAATATAACCAATCGTTTCGTTCTTAACATACTTGCCAGAATAATATGATTCAGCGTAAATACGTGAATAATAATTATATGAATTATTGGTTGGACGACCAAAATCCATGGTGTCTTCACTAATGCGATTATTCACATCAATACGAGGAAGCGTCCAATCATATCTGGAAACATTTCTTGTATAGTATTCCCCTCCATAATATCCATAGTTCCAGTCATCGCTCCGCCAAGGAAAACTGTCTTCAAACATGATGAAATATCGTTTCGAACCTTGTTCACGGGATATTGAACTATTGTTTGGGACAATTTCCCATGTGGAAGAATCCCAATAAGCGTCAGTAACATAGAATGTTCTGCTGGCATTGCTGATGCTCTTTATCGGGAATTCCTGAGATTCATTGATGTATACGGTATACCATTCATATCTATTTAAAAATGTAATATAGTTATATTCTCTTACGCGAAGACGTAAAAGGAAAATGCCGTGTTCAACATATGGGTATGGTTCATATATAGGTACATCGATATCGAAGTCATCGGTTTGACCATTATACATCGATAATGAAGTTACGTGAATATCCGTCATTGGAAGTTGACCATTCGGATCGCGTGCAGTGTCACGATTTCTACGACAATAAGTACCCGATGTACTTCCACTGTTGTATCCTCCCAAACGATATTTGTCCGTTTCGAAAGGTATCGGTTCAGCCATCTTCAATTTCGTTGCAAAAATGTAATACGTATCATATTGACAGGCCCTGCCAGAAGACCAACTTGAATTAAATAAGATATCTGAAACGTACTGATATCTTCCATCAATGAATATGTTCATACCACACGTTCCGGATGCATTATATACGTGATCGGTGATTGAGCCAGTATCATAGTTTCTAACATACCATGCGCTATACCACTCACCATCATGCCAATCAAACGGATAAAAGTTTGCAGTTAACACTCTCCAATAGTTGCCATAATACAACTGGCAAAATGAGTTAGAGTTTATGACACATGGAATGCCCCTGTCCCAGGATGAATTAACAATTTTAACAATAGGGACCATTATTCTGCCCCACACTGTGATTGTCAATTTCTGATTTACTTTCTTGACGAATGTTGTTCGTTCACCCTGGGCATCGTATACTGCGGCATGGAATACAAGATTATTTATATCACCATTTCTGTACGCGATACCGATTTCTGTTACGGTATGATCTTCAGACCATACCGTATAATCGAAATATCCTTCACATAATTTGAACCTAACAAGATTGCTTTCTTTCTCAGGAATCCATTTTGTCAAATTATGACTGTATCCGGTGTATGTCATGTTTGCACTTGTAGACGATATCGGATGAACCAATACTTTTGATGCTGGATCAAGGTCCCCGGACCATTCACCATCTCCAAGATACAATCCGGATAGTGCGGAATAGTATGAATCAGTCATCGTGTGCTTTTGAGAGAATCCATAATCGGTCATTATGTTCAAACCAAAAGCTTCATCAACGATATTGCCATCCAAATCTTCTGCCACGATGTGATATATGTTGTGTGCTATCGCAGAGTCGTTAGGATGTTTCTTTTCATAGTTTCTTTCGAATTCCTCAACACTTTCGGGGAAGCCCGTTGGATCGAAAGGTATATCTTGAAAAGCGGGTCTCGGGACAGGTTTGAATTCATTTATTTCATTCATAAATATCCCTTCCTTTCTTAAGTATAATTCTCAACAACACATGCTTCCGATGTGAGTGATGATAAACGAAGTATGGGTTCTGGTGTTGAGTTGGAAGATTTCTTTCCGTATATATCGAGTCGATATCCAGAATCAACAATAGCCAGCATATACATACCAGCTGTTTCCATACCCTCTGTATCGATATAATCCTTTTCATATCGTTCAAGAGTATATGCTGATTCAGTGATATCAAACATATACATACCAGCAGTTTCTGTTGGTGTTGCATCTTTACTTTGAGTGGAATATCGTTCAAGAGTATATGCTGATTCAGTGATATCAAACATATACATACCAGCAGTTTCCATGCCTTGAGTTTCAACCTCTTCGGTTTTGAAATCTGCGATGGTACAATGTTGACCCGATATCTCATATATGTGGATACCGGGTTCATTGTAATAAGGTGGTCTGTATTCACTCGCGACATATACACCTTGAACAGCTACGACTTTCTTGGTTTTGTCAATATCATATCTAAAGTTTTTATATACTTCTTTCGATCTGAATACATTTGCCATTCAACATCACTCCCCAACGTTATTCTGCGGAAGCAATCTCGATAAATCGTTTGTAACATCCCACTTGACTTTCTTTGTGAGATACCATCTTATTGGAGCATTGTATGAGTTGAGTGTGCGAGTTGTTCCTTTCATGTGAAGACGCAAACACATCTCCGGAGGGAACCACCATATTCTTCCGAGCTTAGTGTTGGAACCATATGTTTTATTTCTTTCAGCTCCCGACATTACAATTATGCCATCATTATATGGAATAACAGGACCTGTAATATCATAACCTTCGGTACAATCTTTGGAACCAAAATGTCCGTATGGGACATAGTCTTCGGTCTTAGATGATGAGTCGAGCAGTAAACCAAGATCAAGTACATATGAAGTATTGGATGTACTCGAACGTCCAGACAGACCCATCAACAACTGTTTTCCATCATTTATCGTATTGAGGCATGCCCAACATTTTTGATATGATGATACGTTATTAACTGTATCACTTGGGAAGATCCTATGCCATTCGTTTCCATGTATAATATATGAATGTCCACCACCATTATGACTTTGATTCAGTATACAATAGTCATCATAGATGGTTGTGGTAGAATGCCAGTATATTCTGTCTGTAACCATGAAATCGAATGCATCTGCAATTTTTTCCAGTGAGTGTGTGTTGCGATTGTAATAATAAGTATATTCAAGATTGGCTGAAGATTTAACACGGACATACACATGTTCGTTATATCCATACGTGCCATCAATGGTATATGTGGTTCCATCATCGATAGTAATCGTATCATCAACCGTACCTGATGACATATCAAATATGTTAAACACATATTTCGAACCCTCTGTCAAATTCATGTCCTGATATATACAAAATTGAGTGTGTTCTATTGCCCTGGCGTGTTTTGCATCAGTTACAAGATGCATCTCAGGACCATTGCCTGTTCCATATATATCAACATATACGAATTCCGGTTCAGTTCTTCTCTTTGCGACAACAAGATATCCAACATCACTCCAAGAGTATCTATGATAACATGTATTGTTATTAACCAATGATGCATCTGTCCACATTGTTGAAAGATCAAGATCAACTCTTGTTGGAGTTGTGTTTTCGTCTACTATCGTCCATATCGAGAAACAGTTTGCTGCAACAGCATATGAGGAAGTGTTATTTGAACCACTTGTCTCATTTTCAAGATTTGTACGGGTTCTTGTGGCAAACCAAAGTATTCTGTCGCAATCAGCTGTCATATATCTTCTGTATCTACATCCTGGATATTTATCTTCCAAAAGGAGATTATATCGTGTGACATTCCAGTTCTCATCACAGAAAACCAACATCCAGTTTATACAGAAAAACTTCTTAGTATTTGATACAAGTGGGATACTTCCATACGTATATTGACCATTATAACTTTCGTCGTAATTGGAGTTGAAACTTGTGTAAGAATTATGTTTTAACATACGTGGAATTATGCCGGTTGTTTCATGCGTCAATTCGAAAGGACTATTAACAGGACGAATCTCGTGCTTGAACCAATCTGCTCTCGACATCGAAGGTACAAGTTCGGCGACGGTTCCGGATACAACGACGTAGTATCTTTTCTGTTGTAATTCAACAGGCACCGAGTTGAGATTTGGTATTTCAACATATGTTGATGGATCCCAATATTCATCGGTTCCAGCGAGAACCATGTTCGAATTATTGAAACTCAATATCTTTGGAATCGGCGTTCCAGAACTATCGTGTGGAAACATGTTAATGAAAACATATACGTTTATGCTGTTTCCCTTATACTTGATCCAGAGCGTCTGGTAGAAACGCATCCAATGATCACAATATATCGTGTTGGGTTCATCCTTATACGGAACGGGAATATCCCATTCTTTGGTCGTGTGATTATACATCGTCAATTCAGTAATATGGAAATCTGTGCACGGGAACGTTGCATTAGTGCTCGACCATGACGTTGGATTATTGCTGGTTCTACGATATGCCTGTGTTCCACCAAAATTGCCATCCAATCTCAGAAAACTCCAATGATTGGTATTAACGCCATTGGTGTAATCAGTTGGATCAGAAAGAATATATGTGAATGAATAATTAGTGTATGCCCAATATGATTCCATCTCTTCTGGTTCGGGAAGCAAATCGTATGTCATCATTGCATAATATCCACAGTCTTTCAAATCCGTCTGATATCGACTACCCCAATCTCTGCTTTCTGCAATCAACCAACCCGAAGAATAAAGAAAATTACCTTCCCAGAAAGCACTGTGATCAGAAGGACCCAATTCCATGTGCGCTTGACGAGCATCATTCGTGACGAGATTGGTATATGAATGAGTATTCCAAGACCATCTTGAACCACTCCATTCATAATTTGCATCGTTATTATACAACTTACCACGTGTCAAATTTGACCAGTACACAGTTTTATATCCATAATTTGGCATAGCCATATGTGGATCGATATATAAATATTTTCCATTTTTATACATCTCAGGAACCTCTGCCATTGAAACAGATGCAACCCAGTATGCAGTAATATACAAGCGGGTATTGGGTCTTTTAACGATGCAGGTTTGTTGACCATGTTCATCGTATATTAGTGCATGGGTTCTAAGAGATGTCTGTGACGCACCTAAACCCAATTCCCAAATCTCATACTCACCATTGCTGCCAGCAGTGTAATCCCAGTAATTTTTGGATATTATATTCTTCACAGACCATAATAATGTCTCTTGGTCAAAAGTATATTCATAAAACGTGTTTGACCAATATTCATAGCCTGAACCTTGTCCAAGGGAAGATATGTATGTTGTAAGTGATGCCGACGTTGGATCCGGCTCTGTTTGTCCTGAACCAAGCCAGATATACATGTTATTATAACGGGAGTTGCCATCCACAAAATGATCTTTAAGACCATAATTTGTCAATAGGTTAACACCGATCTTTGTATCAACAACGTTACCATCGACATCTATACTTTCACAAAGATAGAGATTCTCACATTTCATATTGGGATTATTCTTTATGAAATCTTCAAGAACTTGAGGAAATGGTTCTGATGCATGAGCTGGCTCTAAATGCAATTTCATTACATACACTCCTTTCTTATGTGTAATTTTCCACCAATGCGGATTCTGAAGTAATAGACGACAACCGGAGCATTGGCTCCGGTGTCGAATTTCCTTTTGCTTTATAGAAATATGTTTCTCCAGGATTGAGTCTTGTTACCCGGAAATCGAGAATTTTGTACATGGTATCCTCACCAGCATTCTGAGATTTCGATTCATAAAATTCACATGACGGGATCAATCTGTTTACCTGGAAATCGAGAATTTTGTACATGGTATCTTCACCAGCGTTCGCAGAACCCGTGGTATAGTTGATGAGGTTTGGAATCAATCGTTCAACTTTGAAATCGAGAATCTTGTACATTGGATCTTCGCCGTTGGTTGCGGTGACATCCTGAAAGCTAACAACGGTTGCATGCACAGAAGATATTTCATATATCCGCAATGTAGGATTGTTATAGTAAGGCGGGCGATATTCGCTCGCAATGTATACACCCTGAACGGGGACAACTTTCTTGGTTTTGTCAATATCATATCTAAAGTTTTTATATACTTCTTTCGATCTGAATACATTTGCCATGAGTCATCAACTCCATCCAGTAATTGTGCCGTCTCCATCAGTAACAGCAAGAGGAGTTCCCGGTGGCTTACCGCTTGGAGAAGCAGTTCCATCACCCCAAGAAGGAGTATTTGTATAACCGATCAACCAAGACTTGCTGGTTATATTCTTAATGTATTTCATCGCATTAATCGTATCGGTTTTACCAGTAAGCTTGATTGGAAGATAATTTATGAGTGGGATCTTTTTGTTGTATCTGTGGATGATATTCTCACCGTACAGACACAAGTTTCCGAAGTTACTGTTTGATGCATGCTCATAGTACTTAACTTCATGAGTCCACAAATATTGACCAAAGTCAATCACTCTACATTCACAACCCGCTGGAGTAGATGAAGAGTTGTTATCCCAACCGCGCATGATTGTTAATACAATCGCTCCTGACGGCAAGCTTTGAGCATTTGTGTATCTATTCGTATATCTGAGATCGAATATGATTCTTCCTCCGATATAGTCTGTAGTTGTACGTGTTGAGAAATCATCCATGTTGATTGGATTTGTGGGATCGGACAGTTTGATGTAATGTGCGAGTTTGATTGAGTTGTTTCCACACTCATCATATTTGTACACGATAAATACATCATCAACACAAGTATACTTGACGGTATTCAAACCGGTTCCATACAATCCCGCATATGCAAAACCTTCAAGGTTTCTGATAGTTGGTGTTCTGAGATCACATACGTAACCGAATGTAGAACCATCGGTCATCCACAAGAAATTTGTGTGTCCGAACAGATGCGGAATATCGGTCAAACCGGCAGGGAAAGGAATTGGATTTCCTTCTATCTGGTTTGTATCATAATTGAATATGTATACATTTGGATCTGAGCCACCGGCATTGATGTAAGCAACCTTGTTAGTTCCCCAAATACAACATGCATGTTTCCATGAATGAACAGCCTGAGAGAATCCTCCTTGCCTCATATCAATTACGACACACTCTTCAGTATTGGTCGATTCCATACAAATCAAACCAGTGCCACTCTCAGTACGGTGTGTTTGAGATAATGAGTTAACATTTCCCGTGAATGGTGTTGGAACATTCTGAGGAGACACTATGCCAGATGTGGCTTGAGTCATATCTACGGTAATGATTGTATTGTTGGATGATGGGAATACAACCATCCACTTTCCATATGTCATTGTCTCATCAGTATCACCACCAACAGTGTAGATTGGTCTTGCTGGAGCATCCGGAACGTAAACTCTGTTACCACGCTTATACCAACCATATGCATAGTTGTCACATATCGGTCTGATATAAGTCAGATCACCATATTGAGGATATTGTGCATAACCATTGCTGACAGTACCCTTTTCAAGAAGCTGGAAACAATCCGACTCACGTTTGAATGAGAGTGAATCTGTGTTAGTATTAGTAATCCAGTATCTTGCAGTCTGACAAGCCAACGGGATATTCGAGTAGTCACGAATCCAAACCCAACCCTTGTTAGGATCTTGGTTGTTCTGATCTTCAGCAGTTGCCCAATATCTGTTTGTCGCATATACTGTAGAAGCACCTGATGTGATCTGAATAATCTTGTCATCTGTTCTGAGATTCTGGTAGACATAACCCGTAAGGATTTCGCCGTTGTTAGAATAGTATATTGGAACGGCACAGTTTGTGGACATAGATGTTTCATCATACCACTTGTTGTCAGGATTATATATATCAAGTTTACATGTCCAGTCACCGGATTTCCAGTCGAACACATAAGCATTAGCATCATAAAAATGTGTCATTTGAGGATACTGTGCTTTGGAATATCCCGAGGAAGGATTTGTTCCAAACTTATCTGCAAATCCAGAATATATTGTGGCATTTCCGCTTTTATAGTTTATCAATTCCACATCTTCTGGAACGGGAAGGAACTGAGGTTCCATGCACAGAAAACCTGTTTCAGACAACGTGTAACCATCGATATATCCACCGTCGAAAATCTTTGTATCGGTATGATACGTATCAGCATTATTATCATGCAGAATGATTCTCGGTGCGATGGTTGAGTTTGTATATGCGTTGTTCTGAGACGTATCCTGTGTACGTGAAGTGCCACCGTCGGTAATATCGACAATACGGTTTCCACGTTTGTATACTTTGACACGAGCAGACCACGCCATGCGGTCATACATCATATCATTGCGGGTAATCATAGTAAAACGATTGTTTGACCAACCGTTCATAATGACACTTTCGTAGAATGAAAGACACATGTACACGGTTATGTACAATCTTTCATTAGAAGTCTTTCTAATAGTTGCGGGATTTCCGCGCATATCATATATCTTGGAATGTGTCCAAAGTGTGTTGTTATGCTTGATACCATACTCGCTCAAGTCATACTCTCCGGGGAAGTTGGAAATATTGTAATCGTAGTAAGCTATAAGGAAACGTGAGATGAGGGTTATGAAACCCTCACCATCATGCTCACCCTTTGCGAAATACATCGGGTATTTATATGACTTACTCTTACCATCGATCTTTATGAAGTCATCGCTGGTAGTTGTGAATGTTGCTGCAAGTCCGTTAAATGCGATCGTTTCCAGATCCGTATCTGTTACAGAATATGGAGTTTCACCAACGCCGGTTCCAACATAGAGTCTGACAGTATTGTTGTTATCATCTCTTGCACCGAATGCAACGCCGCTTGCATATATTTCGGAGAATCCGGAGCGAGTCATAAGGTTCATACTGTATTTCTCGTCAACAACATTTCCTTCTTTATCAACCGAAGTAAACACGTATACATTGGAAACACCGTTGCGTTTCTTGGCAACGTTATTCATGAACTTGACAGCTCGTTCATATGTCTTGTCTCTATCCATATTTTCCAATTATGTTCCCTCGCTTTCATCTTCTTCCGGTTCAACATATGCGAAACTGGAAGAAATAATTTTGTTATATAGCTCCTTATCAATAGAAGCCATTTTGATGTGGTTTGTTGGATCAACTTCTTCCAGTTCGAAGTTTAAGTTGCCTTCGTGCAACCACATATTGTCTTCGGTAAATGTGACATATTTATCATCATATTCATATTGATTATCCGGGATTTCCGAATTCTCTTTATTCATTATAACAACAAACTGGTCATATTTATAACCGAGATTGTACTTCGATCTATCGACGAAGTTGATTGTGTATAGTCTTATCTGAGGAACGAAACAATATCCTCTGAATGCACAAGCCCTAATCCAACCGTTTGACATCCAGTTATCGATCTTAAACGGCAACGACGTAGCATAGAAAGTATTCGCTTCTATATCATACATATAGAGTGAAGCTTGTCCTTGAATGGTGATGTAGAGTATGCCGTTACCATACACAATCTGTTTTGGATCGATGGTTGTGAATGGTGTAGGTATCGAGAGCTCAAGAGTGAATGTCTCATCATCAACGATGTGTAATCTGTTGCGTTGAACAACGTAGAATTTCCCATCATGATAACAAACATTGTTCATATATTCTCCAGCCCATGGAAAATACGTTTCTTTCATACTTTCACAAGCGCCAGTTTCTGGATCTATTATCCATGCCGAATCAGAGGTTCCGTTATATAATGATATGATATGATACTTACCAAGAGCCCAATCTCGACGTGAATTGTTTTGACCACCATCCGGAAACATCCTGTATGAGAACGATGCGGATTGCGTATTGAATAATGCAAGACCTTTACGCATCATGAGCATCAATGTGTGATCATCATACCACTCCATTTTACCAACGGCCTGAATCCTGTAGATATCACTATTGGTAACCTGGTATGTGTTCACTGTTGTATCTGGACCGTTTGGAGTTCTCCATAATGCATATGAGTTATCGTTGTTAGATGATGTAAGATAAATGTAATTGTCATCTACCTTGATATCACCATAATATGTGTTACCGAGTTGGCTCTTTGGAATATCTTTTATTACGGATGAAGTGTTCGATACCAGATTCAATTTGGCAAATCTAACAACCGAATCATTGCACAATGTTGCAGAATAAATACAACGGTTATGCTCGCATACTACCGCAGAATTGATTGTTGTGATAGCTTCACTTCCGTTGATAAATGAACCAATATAGTTCTTAAATCTTGCGGGCATTCTAATCGCACTACCAACCGGCATGAGATCTCTATGTTCCGGAGGATCGACTGGAACCACTGGATGTGGTGGGTGATATTCCCAAGAAGCACCCTGAGTGAAACCTTGAATACAGTATACTCTGGTATCCTTGGTTGGTATATCATGAAGATCATAGTTGAATGTAAAGTAGATATAAGAGTCTTCTGCAGCACCACGACGCTTTGCAGTAACATCGAAATCAACCGCAGTTTCATCGACGTCCGAGTCAACATTGAATCTTGACATCAGGTGCGGTGTATGATATCTAAACTTCACTTTTCCGGGAGGGGGAAGAACTGTCAATCTCAATGTATTTGAAAGATTGTATGTGTCGAGAGAGTATAGATCATAATGATCACCAAGACCTGTATCGTCTTTAAATCCAATCGAACCGTATGTTTCAAAATCAGCAACAGTTATATCCTCACTCTGTAAGAAAGTCCATGTATGATTTTCTTCATCATAGTATTTGTAACCCTCGTTATCATGTGCGAGTATTGGCGAAGTCGAAGCTTCTATGACATCTATAACTATGCCGGTTATTGGTGCAGTATATAATCTGTTCTGACCGCCTGTGACGAGCAAAGTATCTTCAAGGTAATATGTTTCATCAAGGAGATATCCGTCAGGCTTGTATGAGTCCGCAGTTAATACATAACCGGAGCCACCACAACCACCCTTATCATCATCGGCAGAACCATCAGGTGTGGTTGCGCCACCGCCGTACCAGCCACCGCCGCCAGCACCGCCGTAGCCTCCGCTTTGTGAGACACCATTTCCACCGTATCCAAAACCGCCACCACCAGATGACTGTTTACCCGGGCCTGGGTTCGAACCATAAGAATCATAGCTGTAGTAGTTTCCTTCAAGGCCACCGCCAGCGCCTCCATAGCAATCGAATCTACCACAACCGCCAGCACCTCCGGCAACTATTACTCTTGCATACAATGAATCGGTACCAATTCTAAGATCAGTACCACCACCGGCAGCTTCACCACTGGTGGCTAAAGATCCATATCCCGATGGTTTACCACCACCGTTGAAGCATAATGTTGGGTGTGTCGCCTGTACAAATGCAGCATTCTTATCCGAAGCCGCTAACAGTCCGCTACCTCCAACATATGCATATGCATCTATTTGGTCGGGTAAAGTGAGTGTGCCTTCGGAATATCCTCCTTTACGAGCATAAGAATACTTCGTACGATGTGCACCTTGACCACCTGAACACTTAATCTTGTATTTTCCACCATACAATTTGAATTTTGTACCGTATCCAATACAATCGCAAATGAGTCTTTCTCCACCGAGATAACCTGTTGTTGGTTCACATATGATTACACATGCTTCGTTCGCAAGACCTGAAGTCATCAGAGTATCGGTGAATTCCAAATCATTTCGTTCAGGCAACCCATACATATATCCAGCAGGTCGAATGGAAGTGGATGATAAAATATATCCACTTCCACCACCACCATTTCCGGAAGAATATGTTTCGGTCGGTGATATGGTATTTGAAGCATAACCACCATACCAACCACCACCGGCACCGGCGATACCTTCTGCACCGTTACTTGAGGGCGATGTGGATGCGGTTTTATCCAGACCCGGCTCACCCTGTCCAAACGCATAACCTGATGTCTGAGTAGGGTACGATCCATTGTGGTTTAATCCACTTTTAACACATGGATATCCGCCATTAACTCCTCCACCATAACCGGTGAAGTCTGAATATTCATTTAATGAATTTGCATTTCCCTGGCCACCGGCACCGCCTGCAACCATAATACGTGACATCAATCCTATATTGACGATCTTTGTTTCATTGTATGTTGTTTTTGTCTGAACGGGATTTCCAACAGTGAAATCGTTACCCGTCCCTTTTTCATAAATCCTATCATTTACAAGATCATATAATCCACTTGCAACAGTTGATTCATAATACTTCAGACCCACGCTTGTTATATCTAACACAGATATTGCATTTCCATTCGCTCTTCTGATTATAAATCTGAAATAATGAGCCTGTGATGGTATTTCAATTTTACTTCCACTCGATACCCAACCATCATGGTATGATAAAAATTGTTGCTCGGAACCGTAAAAAATATAAAGCATTTCCAGCGTAGTCGAAGCCGTACCAGATACTGAGATATATTTATGCTCCGGATCTATCGGGATATATGTTTGAGATCTAACTCGTATTGAATAAAGTGACGGATCGTCATTGTCTGCACCGGGAGTTCCTGTTCCTGAATATATTGTACCTTGTGAAAGTTGAACATTTGAAATATCTATTTCAGTTCCAGTATTAACAAACGGAACGAAGAATCTTTTCAAGCCTGTTGAATCAGATAGCTTCAAATACCTGATTGAAACTTTACTTTTTTCTTTTACAGTACCATTGTAGTTTGCAGCAAACAGGTATATATTGCATCCACTTGAAAAAGTCTTAGGTGTTACGGAATAATCGTTGTCATTAACAGTCAGAACGTTATTAGCAAAAGACATCCTTGTATCCGAATCTTGACTCATGTGAGCTGCTATACCAGCATTACCATATGCGAAAACACCGGATATTGGCATATAGCTACTATTGCCCCAAGTTGTAAGATAATAGCTGTTATTCAACCATGTGCTTGAATTTGAATTCGAAGCAAATATTGTACCATAACCGGTATCACCAATCCTATCATGTGGGGTAAATCGCATTTCAAAGGAAAGATCGCTTGAGCCCATAATACCAGTATTAAGGTACTGCGTTCCGTCAGAACGAATATATTCAACTTCAGTAAACCAGTCTGGCACTTGATGCTGTATTGTGACTTCTTGATCACCTTCATTTGATAAACGGATGTCGGAAGCACCACCTCCACCAGCACCGTTTCTGTATGTTCCCGGATTACATGACATACCACCATGACCACCACCATTGTATCCACCTTCGCCATAGTCTGTTGTGGACATTGGTGAGTCTCCACCATCTCCACCAACAACGGCGTAAGCATTTAGAGGTGATTCAAGATTCAGAATGCCGTATGAACATCCACCACGATTCTGATATCTGGATGGATAAGAACCGCCTTTGGCACCTTTGCAGATACAAAGATATCTTCCGGGATTTAGACGAAATGGTTGCATCTCACCGGTATATGGAAAATGGTACTTAACCCTCCACATTTCATTGTTATACAAATAAACATCAGACATAATATCACCTCCTTATTACAAAAATAAAATTAACCTTCAAAATTATCAGTTGAAAGAGCGGGCGTGTAAGGATCGTCCTGAGGCGAGTAAATCGCAACGAGTACATCCTCAGGCAATGTATCGATTTCGCCCTGAGTAGGCTGATGGTTGAATGTAACGAACTGAGATTCGAAACCAACGAGCTTAAGTCTACCGGCCTCTCTATCTTGTTCGAGTGTAGTTGATGTAAATCCATCTTTTGGTATTGTTCTATATACGGTCTCAGTTAAAGGATCAACCAAGAGAGTGTTTCTTCTATAGAACTTATCAGTTGCATAGTCTTCGATTGAAGCAGAACCAGAACCAATCTTCAGCTGTTCGATTGCTTCCCAGATTCGTTTCAACTGTGCTTCTCTTTCGGTTTCAATAGCAAGCAATCTTGAGAAAAAATCCTGTGCCATAAATTACTCCTCCTCTCCACCATCGTCAATAAATGACTCAAGTTTATTAGCAATATTTTTGAGATGAGTGTTACTCTGCATCATTTTCTCCAGAGTAGTAGCAGTCAACTCATCAAGTTGTTTCAATACAAATTCCCACGTAATCAGATCAACCTGATCATTATCGGGAAGCATGAATGTTACGGGCGTTTCTTGATTTCGCGCCATAATAACATCTCCTTTCAAAGTATCATTATGGAAACGTTTCGGCGTTATAAAGGAACAATATTAATACAAAAAAAGAATTTATAGGGGGCTTGTCCGCCCCCTCAATTCTTCATAAGTTTATACTCTCACTTGTCCGTGGTCGAGTCTTCAATGATGCATATACCTTGCTCACGGTATTTCCATCATTGGTTTATTAAGTAGCTTAGATTCTGGACACGTAATTGTCGCAGGTGTCCATCCTCGAATCGATAACTGTGGACACAAGACCTTCACAGTCATCACTGTGGTGAGCGTCACCATAATGATTGGGATCCTCACCATATTTCTTGGGGTCAACATAGGTCGCAACCTTTGTGCATGTTCTGACCCCATCTTTGTCACACTTGCAATATTTGCAAGTATAACATTTAATATCTGAAATATGTCCAATCACTGGTTTATCACATGTGTCCTCAAGTTCGGGTATGCTTGCTTCCGTTGCAAGCAATACTTCCTTGAAGAACTGATATGCACCTGTTTCTCCACCGAGGAGTGAATAGATATCACCAAGATGTTCTATTTCTCCCCCGATGGAATATGTTAAAGCCCTCTCTGCGATGTTAAAGAAGATAGAGAGAACCTCAAATGATCTCAGACGGTTCTTTCCTGTTTCAATGTTGAAAGACAACATTGAACCTCTGCGGTATCCATCTTTGATCAGGTTGTTTATTACTCTTATCAGATACTGGATGCGGCGAGCACCACCGAATCGCTCGCCTTTAATCAATTCCACATAGAGGTACGCAAGAGCGTTTCTACTCATGGCATATCTGAAAGGGGTGATGATCACAGGGCGCTTCAGGCTGTCATCTATTAAGATTGACAATCCATATCTATGGTCACGTTTCTTGTTTATGAACTTTACTCCAGCTTTGCTGAAGAAGGATACCGCGTCCAGAAATACCTCCGATGAGGCAACCTGGATTTCTAAATTTGAATGATTTCTTTTGTTAAGCATAAAGCTCTTCCTTTCTACACTTTATTTATTTTCTTGCACACGCAATATATTTGTTAGGTGTGCATATTAATAATATATATATGCAGAAAGGAAATAGTAGCTTTCAGTGACAATAACCTTTGGTCAATTTACTGAGAGTATTGTGTGCTTCATTGAGAGAATCATTATACGATTCTTTCAGTTCTTTGAATGCTTGATACGTGTATGCTCTTTTAACGGAATTGTCCATTTCAATAAAGCTGTCACAATCATGGCCGTGTTTATTGCATTCTTTTGTTGAACAATTGAATCTGCAATACCAGCAGAGATTACCGTATTTGGCACTTTCACCCCTATCAGCTTTTATTTTTCTGAAATCTTCTATGTTCATAGAAATCACTCCACATCGATATCAATATCGTCTGAGAGTGAAACTCCGTTAACGCCGGGCATGCACTCGAGATCATCGTAGTTACAATATTCAACGTCATCATCGTCTTCTTCACGCTTGCTGAGAACTGCTAAGAGTGCGGCGATAGTATAACCGCCGATGATAACTCCTCCGAGAATTAATACGATTTTGATAAGTTTTTTCATGATCTAAATCCTCCTGTTCTTGGGTATGGTGTTGTGGGCTGCATAACTTTCATAGCTATATCACCCAGAGTTTTGCCCTTCATTACATCTGTCTGAAGTTCAGCGAATGTAATTTCAGAGTCTACTCTGAAGTCCTTGATGAAGTGATCATCTATGAATGTGTCAGCTCCCTCACCATAATGATATACGGCGAACTTTTTGAAAGTGTCGTATGTGACACCTGGGATTTCCAGCTTGACATCGCATCTTCCAGGACGTATCAAAGCTGGATCCAGTTTCTCCATATGGTTCGTAGTGAACACATATATGGTATTCTGAGGAGCCTGGAGACCGTCAATACAATTAAGTATCTCAGCCAGTCCCACTTTGCGCTTAACTTCTTTTTCTTCTTCATCATCCCATACAGATGTCATCCTGGCCTGGGCAAAACCACAGTCCACGTCCTCAATACATACGACTCTGTATATTGATGAATCGACTGTGTCTCTGCAGATGTCTGTACCGATATATTTCGGCAGTTCTGAGATAGCATCACCTGGAAATACTATCAGCTCGGCATGGATATAATCTGCAATCGCCTGAGCCAAAGTGGATTTACCGGTTCCACCCTTGCCATATAAAAGGAATCCGAAATGGTAAGGGATATGATTTTCTTTATACCAGTCTCTTTTGGAAACGAACTTATCTAATGATTCCTTTATGAGTGTTTCCTGATCAGATGGGATGAACGTATTCTGGAATGTTCGCTTTGTAAACGGCTTGAGATAGAATCTGACAAGATCCATATGTCTGCCGGTTCCGTATACGGATACCTCATCGCGAACATTCTTGATTTCACGTTCATGCTGTATCTTATGGCATACCTTCATGAAGCGTTTCAAGTTCTTGATGGCACCGGGTGTGTTTATAGTTGACAACGACATTCCACATCTTGTGTTGTTGTTATCACCTTCTTTGTTCACATTTGTTGAAAATGTGATTGGGTAACCGCCCCACAAAATCGTCTGTTTCTGAGGCGTTGGAGTCATATTATAATATGAAATGTTTTTGCGGAAATCAGGTTCGTTGTTGTTATTGAGATAGAACACATCCTCGATGTCTTTGAAGAAGTGTCCCAACCCCGCTTCCAACGCATAAGCGTAATCGTTGATAGCAATCGTGTGCGTTAGCTTATCAACAACCGCCTTTGAACCAGCCTGAATTATTGGATTGAATACTCCCGATATTGCAGACATGGCCAATCCTCCAATGACCGCATTTCTTGTTTCTTTCTTCATTTTATTTCCTCCGGATAATTTTTTGCCATTGTTTCAACCATCTCCTGAACAGTTGCCACGATCATGTTGGTTGTGCACATCTGAACATAGTGCTTCACTTCATCAGCCTCGATTAATCCACCATGCACATAATCGGTTACAATCTGCTTTCCGATTTTCTTCCAAACATCGATTTGAATGGTGTCACCGGGCATTATCTTAATTTCTATCAGATCAATATAAGATCCATTTGGAATGATTGATACTTTGTGCATGTTCATTTTGCGGGCATCCGAAAATGATTCGGGAATCATGCACTCTCTCAGAGTATAATATACTTTGACTTTCTTGAAGAGTTCATTAATATCTTCGAAGATACCTTTATAAACTTCCAAGTTTCTACGAATGTCTTCTGAAGTTGTGATGTAATTTGAGAGATTCAAACGTTCTGTGATATCCATAAATTCATGCGAGGATATCTTAGAAAGAACCTCTTCATGGTATCTGTAGAACGCACGATTCGTTATCTCCAATTGTGTGTCCCAGTCATTGATGAATTCATCGATCGATGTAAACATCGGGATCAGATCTTCTTCTTTGATAATTTTATACATGGTATAAACATCCTTTCTGATACCTAAAGATTTCATTGGACAGGTATCAAGTTAATAATATACATACAAAAGAAAAGAATATGAGGGGGCTAAAATGCCCCCACACATTACAGAAGTTCCAACAGATTCATTCCCTCAACATTGATCTGGGATAATCCATCGATATCATATAAGTCAACAAGATTACTCTTGACTTTTTCAATCATCGACGGTTTGATCATGTTTGTATGTGATGGTATATCTACAAGAGGATATGCTCTCCTGAGATAATCATGAAACGTTGGTTTGATAACCGGGAGGACACTCTCGATTGATGACGGGTTCTCAGGAACCTCGTGTCTTTCAACTGCCCTCAATAAATCTGCAGCGAACGTAGATAATCCAAGCTGAGTGAGTCCGATGATTCCACGATCGAAGTCACCAATTATTTCCGACAGAATATTGTAGAATACTCTATTCTTGATAAAGGTCGTCATAACATCTTCATCGATCTTTGATACAGCCTGTACTATCATAGCCGGTTCAAACAGCTGATTGATCTTATATCCATTATATCTGGAATATAAGATGTGTGCATTCTTCATGTAAACATAGTTAGTGAAGAAAGGATTTGAGGTAACGATGACGCGATGTCTGTTGGTGTGTTCATAATCCCACATGAGGTTGGGTACAACATATGAGTCGAACTTATCACATCTGACAAAGTATGCAGATGGAACGTATTTGAGAATTATCTCGATACGTTTGATTGCTTCATTCCAATAATATACAAACTGCTTGTATCTTTCTCCATCCATCTTCTTGACGAAAGGTGTCAGATAATTCTTTATTGCATCTTTCTCGGCCAGTGCTGATATCTGCATATCATTTACGATAATGAAATATCTAACATCTGTGAGATTGCGAGCAAACTTTTTCCAATGGAGCAATATTCCGAGAGTATTGGAAATGATATCCATTTCACATCCCTCTGAGAACGGGAGCTTGCTCAGGAATTTGTTTGAGTTTGCCAGCGCGGTTACAATAGAATTCAAGTCGAAGAAGAAGTCAACCCCTTCTGTGGGGTTGAACTCCTCTCCTAATGCAGTAGATATTACTCGGAACTTTGGTTTGAGCATGCCGAAAAGCGGGCCCATGTCGAAGTCTTTCATTATAATACTTCCTCTCCGAATAAGAAATCTGTGAATGATATCGGACCTACACGATTGATCTTGTTTCTCTCATCAAATATAGGATACAACAGATGATGACGAGTATTCTCAAATGCCAGTGCCTGTGTGATTGATTCTGTGTTTCTGAGAGCATCCTTCAGATTCAACAGCTGATAAGGTTCATTCTCATTGAGCCAGTTCGGTCTGAGAAGTTTGTTATCAGGTCTTCTTGCAAGATGTCCAATTATGATCTCACCATGTACGGAGAGAATCGGAATTGTCTTATGAAGAAGATGTGTGAGCGTTGATACCACTTCTTCAAATGATGTATATTTGGACATATTGGATTCAAAGAGTCTGTTGAGGTTGAAGTATTTGGCTGTCATCATGATATTGATAGGTGTGATTTCACAGATCGGAAGACCTGAATCAAGTACCTTGTATGATGAGATCTTGTGATAGAGATCCTCACCAATGTACACATCCTTCATATCCTTCAGCAGCTCATCAGGGACGTAGGCATTTGCGTAGTGTCCGATTGTTACGGGTTTAAGATCCTTACCGATATAGAATGTGATATTCTCAGAAATGTTATCTGCATAATCATCCTTGATATAGATATCAAATCTCTTAGTATCGATAGGAACAATTGATGAATTGACGAATGTAAACCAGTCGTTGAAATTACCTGTCATCTCAACTGGCTCCGAATCCGTCTTCAATAAGTGTTTAGCTGACAGAATTCTCTGACCGATGATACCTGTCATAATCTCAGTAGTATATATGAAACCACCTGGAAGTTCACCTACCTTGAGTGCGATTGTACCATAGCAAGTATGACAGCAATCCTCAAGCAGATTACAAGTACACGGTGATCTGAACCAGAGCTTTCTGCCGATAAGATGCGTATCTGTTTTCTTGAGAACCTTGAGTCTATCACCTGAAGGATCTTCGGAATAGAATCTTCCTTCCTTCATTTCGAGCTCAACTTCATCGATGGTAACCGGAAGCAGGTTCTTGGAACCACAGTCGTATACTGTTCTTGATACTGTGCCGTAGTCGAGTATCCACATGTTTCTTCCAAAGTAACCGGTCTTACCCATATACTTTCCATTCATCATGTCTGGAACACGGGCAGCAATTGCAGCAGCATACAAAACTTCCATGTCGTGATATCCTGCTTTGAAGCCGTTACCATTCATGATTACAGGGATAATGTTCTCGCCGTCAGGAATCTGTGAGAAATTGATGAGTAGTTCTTCGAGCTGTTTATCCTTTATAATCTTAACGTACTTATTTGCACGGAAGAGAGGATTATTCAGACGAGTCATCTCAGCTATAAGTATCTTACACTTCTTAGCATTCTCAGCAACTATCTCAGCAGTCTGAGCCGTAGGTGGATATTCGGTATTGTTTATTTCACGTATTATCTCAGATGCTTTGTAATGATCAAGGAAGAGATTATCAGCATCAAATATCATCATGTCGGCATATGAGAATACGTTATTAAGCATCTTGAGATCAAGCGCACACTGAGCAATGATCTTTTCAATTTCCTTTGTGGTGTGTGAATACTCACGCAGGGTCTTTGCGGTTCTGTTGTGTATGGCTTCACGGTCTTTCTCTGTAAGATACTGACCAGTGATTATGAAGTCATCAACATTGAGATTGTCGATATATCTTATGATACATCTCAAGAATGTGAGTGATATCATAAACTTGTTAAGGGGGAGGACTCTTGTGGTCTTCTCTTCGTCATTGACTTTGAAAAGGATTGGAGTCCTCTGGAGTTTGATGCCGTTTTTATCTACATTGCCCCAGCACAGTGCAGCAACATCAACTGTGTGGTTGAACAGACGATCGAACTCTTCGTCTCCTGTGAAGTGATCCAGTATAACCGGAGAACCCACAAGTTCCTTTACGAGTTCAGGATCGGTTATTTCCTGATACTGTTTAAGGTCATCGAAAGTAGTTTCGTTGACGTCTGTATCCGTGTTATAATTCATAAGCATCTCCGTGTGCCCCCTTAATTAGTTATCTATCATATCCTCTGTGAACTTGAAGTTCATAAGCAGTTCTTTACGACCTTCAACCTCATCCTTACTCTTACCTACTAACACTCCCAGTCTTCTGAAAGTATCAGGATCATCCATTGAAACGCGAACGATTCTTCTGGTTCTTGGATCCATGATAACCTCCTTTGATACTCCAGCATCTGATGAACCGAGACCTTTGTACCTGTCCTTGATTACAGGATACCTCGTCTCAATATATTCAAAGAACTGAGAGAGTGGCGCTGTTCTATCAATCTTTGCTGATGCACTCTTCCAACGTATCAGAAGTCCATACTTTTTCTGAACTTCAATAATTGGCATGAGGTCATTCATAAGTTCGTCATCAAGAATGATGAACTGATCATGGAGATCAATAGTTGCACATATTTGATTTGTGTCATGATCGAACTTAAGCTCGGGATATATCTTACACACAGACTTTACCCAAGCATTGATGTTCTTGATGAAGTTGTCGGTCGAACCATACTTGACGAATCCGTTCGCAATCTGCTCCAACAATCCCCTGTTTGCAGAATGATTGATTGAACACTTTTCGAGTATCGCCAAATAATCGAAAGCTTCCGTTACGAATTCCCGCACGTCAGGTGTTAAGAATTCATTTCCTCTTTTGCCCATTGTCATTACCTCCTACGAAATTAGTCAGTATTCATTAGTAACATCATTTTATGAATTTATATTACAATCCAAATGCAGTTCTAACAGATTCCAGCTGGTTCCATTCTTCTGAAGTTTCACGAACTTCTTCTGCTGTAATTTGTTCAATGATTCGTTTATGATATTCTCTATTGGCATGAATTTCTTCGCACATATAACGATACATATCTTTGATGTTGTCACATTTGCCCGTATGATACACATACTTCTTTGCATATGATTTTACAGCACGCATTACATTTCTCGACTGTGCAAACTTGACATATTCCTGGGTGTAGTAAAAATACTCAACACGACCATATTCATCGAACTTTGGTTTTGTTTGCTGAATACCTTTGGCTGCTGCAGCACAAGATATCATTGATCCAAGATCTACGGTCTGATCATCATGGTGTGCGGTCCATTTGTTAAACTTCTTTTTCATTATTCTTTTATTCATTATACATCATCCTTTCAAATAAATTTATATGGGGGCGCAAGGCCCCCACTTCATTATGCCGGAAATGAGATTTCCAAATCGCCGAGTGAATCGATACATCTATCCATGTATTCGCGTCTTGTAGCAACATACGATACATCCTTACCACGCTGCAGTTTGTACAGTGGGGGTTCTGCAATATACAGCTTGCCGGCACGAATGATATCTGGCATATACTTGACGAAGAATGTGATGAATCCAACACGGATGTGATATCCATCAACATCAGCATCGGTTGCTATTATGATCTTATCATACTTGAGTTTCTTGATATCGAATCCAGAACCAATACCACAACCAAGTATCTTTACCAGATTCAACCAGGGTTCACTCTTGAGAACACGATCAAGATCATTATCCCATACATTCAAAGACTTACCCTTGAACATGAGTATTGCCTGGAACTTACCATTTCTTCCACCTCGGATTCCGCCACCAGCTGAGTTACCCTCAACAAGGAATAACTCCTTAGGCTGTTCTGTCTTGACGTTAGCACATGGGATGAACGAATCGGGAATTGTCCAAGTCTTGATCTCTTTCGTTGAACGGTTGATATCTCTCGCTTTCTCACCTTCGATACGAGCACGGTGGTTTGCAATGATTACTTCAACCATATCATCGATTACTCTCTGGCTCATATTCTTCAGACTCTCATATGCTGCATTGCGAATTGCGATTCCAAGCTGCTGAGAGTTGACAGTATGCTTTGCCTGAGATGAGAACATATGAGCCATATTACACTCACCTTTGACAACGATGTTGAAGTGTGCAAGTATATCCTTCTTCAAATCCTCATCTGCAAGCTTCTTGTTCTTCGCAACAACTTTCTCGGTCATATACTTGATAAAGCCATTTACGATACCATTGACATGAGATCCATTCTGAGTTGTATGAATATGATTCATCCAAGAATGCTCAATCAATTCACCACGATAATCACCCGATGAATATACGATAGCAGCATCGATCTCGAATGTTCTGTCATATTCTTTATCACGATAAGTCTCTTTCAAACCACCAGAACACTTGAACCTGAGTGGTGAACAGAATCGGTGTTCTTTCTTGATATCTATATCGAAGAACTCATCGATTGTTTTATGTTCAACCTTGAATGTTTCATGACCAATGGTATACTCCATCTTGATTCCACGAGGCAATGTATAATCGAAATCCTTGAACCAAGTCTTCAACATATCAATCGGAATCTTATCAGTACCCATCAGCTTCTTGGAAGGTGAAAATGATACAACCATACCATGATCTTTGCCGGTATACTTTTCTTCCTTACGGTCAACAAGTCTGCCGTTCTGATACACAAGCGTTAGTATCTTTTTCTCACTCGGTCTGATGGTCTGAGCTTTGAGCTCTGATGCCATCGCAACCGCACAAGTTGTACCAACACCATTCTCACCTGCAGTATATCCACCAGCTCTTTCCATATTGGAACCAGCCTGAATGGTTTCGAATACCTTCTGAATTGTATCTGTTGGAATTCCTCTACCATTATCTCTGACAATTATCTTTTTATCGTTGATGAAGACTTCGATCTTATCAGCCGGAGACTCTTTCTTCCTACATTCATCCCAGCCGTTATCAACTATTTCTTTACAGATGTGAAAGACTCCTAAATCGCCGAGAGCTGATATATACTGCATCGGTCTTGCAATAATCTTATCAATGTCTCGTTCGATAATATTCATCTTATCATCTTTAAACTGTGGCATTTATACAACCTCCTACATTTTTATTATCACTTTGAAGTATATCTTCTCCATGCAAATTAATGATATATGTGTGTTAAAAGAAAAAAGAAAAAGAGAAGAAAAAAGAACCCCCGAAGGGGTTCCTTATTTAATCAATCCAAGCCTGATCTTTTAATGACCAGGCAGTCCACGACTTACGTGGATGGCTAAGACACTGGCAAGTGCCATCAAACCCATTCCAACATGTGTAGTCGTTATACAGCAGCTCGTCGCTGCCTATGATGTGGACAAACTCGGGAGTGTCCTTTTTGTTTTTGATAGCCTCGAATTCTTCATCACTCATTTCTTCAGCAGAAACCTCTATGAAGGATCCTGCGAATGCCGAATATACTTTATATGTTTTATTCATGATATTGCCTCCTCTTCTTCAACATCCCACATATTAGTCCAGTCATTGCGGGACTCTTCATACTTTGACCATCTGTGATTTCCGTAATTGTCAATACCATCATTTCTGAAGAGCTCGCCGTCTACGGATAAATATTCCTCTTCAGAAGTTTCCTTAAGATTGGAGAGGAATTCCTCTTTAGTACATTTTTCAGCATGGACACATTTCACAATTTCTTCTCTAATATAGAATGTACGCATATCTTCTTCATAATGTTTAATGGTGGATTCAAGGTCCTCGAAGTTTTCATCGCCGAGGAGGAGGCGAAGCTGAGCTTCGTGGAAGCTGAGGAATTCCAAGCCATTAATGTAATCATAGTTGTACGCAGTCCAGATCATGTCCAGATTTTCTTCCGGGGTTAGCTCCTCGGAGAAAACTGGGAGAATAGTATAGTACACCTCATTCTCGTCATCCTCACTAAGTGGTTCCTCTTTTTTCCAGTCGATTTGGAACCGCTTATCATATAAATAAAACCGCATTTCCTCAGCCGTCATGCGGTCTTCCGGATCAGGCATTTCTCCGTAGAGCAATGCCACATCTCCGCTCTCTGTGACGTACACATATTTCGTGTATTTTTCATTATTTTCTTTCATGATAGTGGCCTCCTTAAGACCATCGATTTCCATGCCAGGTAGCATAGATAATCGGCCTGATGACTGGTCAGGACTTAATCGAATTAATTAATTTTTTCTTCCGATTTGAAAGCTTAAAGATTATTGCTTTCTTATCATATTAATAATATATATATGAAATTTTAAAATAGACGGAGTTAAATACTCATCGGTAAGTCAGTCCTACTACTGCACTGTCTTATCTCGTCCTGATACTTAGCGCCATTGGTATCAGGGAACCTCCTGTTTTCGTGAGTGGGTCCTTCGGGGCCCACAAGCGTTTCAGTTTTCTATTTTTATTTCAATTCGCATGTAGATGATTATACTGCCGGAGGCAGTTTTAATATAGTAATAATAGAAGGGAACGAAAGGATAATCTCTCATGAAAGGAGAATGATTATGAGAATACAAGAGTTATATGATATCGATAGAGATATCAAAACAAACGGATTGAAGGAAGTAACTTCCCAACAGATATACAGAACTTCGAACATGTTTAATCCTCAGGGATTATTCTCAGAAGAAATTTTCGGCCAAACAAATGACGAACGTAGCTACAGATGTGCATACATCAAATTGCCTGTGCATGTTTTTAATCCCCACGTTGCAAAGAACATTATCCAACGTTCAGGCGGTGTCATCAAGAAGATGGCATATGGTGAAGTCAGATGCAATCTTGTAAAGGGCGTTTTGACAATTGATCCAGAAGGTCAGTATAGCGGATTGAAGGATCTGTATAATATATGGGAGCAGATTGATATCCGCAAAACACTTAACACGCGTTCCCAGGAGAATATCGATGTGTTGACAAAGAGTCCGAAGAGACTGTTGTTCAATGATAAGGTATTAGTACTTCCTCCAAACATGCGTCAGATAGGTATGAGAAATGGTAAGACTGTAAAGAACGAGTTGAATACCCTGTACTTGGGTATACTCGGTTTGAAGAGTGTATCTGCTCATACTACTACAAACATCAACCAGGTATATGCAAAGTTCCAAGATGCTGTTATCAACATCTTTACTTTTGTATCCAACTACGTTGGTGGTAAGAATGGTTTCTTCCAAAAGAATCTTTTGGCTAAGAATACCATGTATACTGCAAGAAACGTTATCTCCGCTCCGAGATACAATTCTGAGAATCCGAAGATAGGAATATTCAGAACGGGTTATCCACTCCACACATGTTGTTCATTGTTCAAACCGTTGGTAGTATTCAAGATGAAAGAATTCTTCTCATATTCCAACATCCAGCAGATTCATAATGAACCAGCTGAGATCAATTCTGCAATGTTGGCTAATGTGTACGATAACAGAATGATCGAGGATCTGTGTGAGATATACATGAAGAATCCTGGTTCTCGTTTCAAGATTATGTATCTGGATGATAAGGGTGAAAAGCCAATCAACATGACGTATCTTGACGTAAAGAAAAATGAAACTGTGACAAGACCTGTCACACTGACCGATGTCGTATATTTGGCATGTAAGTCTGCAATCGTTGATGCTGATAGACATGTGTACACAGTGCGATATCCTATCGGTGACTACATGGGTGCTTTCTTTACAAAGGTACATATCTTGTCAACGAACAACACAACGGAAATTCAATTCAATGGTGAAGTATTAGACACATATCCAATCATTGATTTGGAAGCTTCACACAACAAAGTTGCAACATCGTTTGCTGATACTCTTACGCCTTCCAATTCTCGTTTGAAAGTTATCGGCGGTGACTATGATGGAGATACCGTTAAGAGTGTTGGAGTATGGAGTGATGAAGCAAATGCTAAAGCTGAAGAACTCATGCTCAGTAAGATTTATAATATTAAACCAGACTGTACGACCATGTATTCAATCGAAATAGAATGCCTTGGTGGTTTGTATGCACTGACCAAGGGTAACATGAAGAAAGGATGATGATACATGGCCAAGTTCGTTACCGAAGATGGTAAAGGTGGTATCTCTGGAGATCGATTCATAGATGGATTGACGAAGTATGGATATGAACATAAGTCGTATTCTGATTTTGAATATCCATACACTCACAAACGTCATACCGATGTTCAGAAATTAAAAGAGCCTCATGGTAGATATAACCGTGATCGTTTGATGAATACGAACATGTATGATCTATTGGCACATATGCAGGAGACACTCTCATTGAGTAATCGTTGTGTTCTTGAACTCATCACAAATGAGAATCATGCATGTTTGAAAACAAACGATACAATCCTCAGACGGATTCGTCAATTTGCCGACAAACACATGGATGATGATTTCATAAACTTCAATCCGAAAATTAAAATGCGTATTAAAGTTGATGAAGACAAATATGATGAACGTTGGGAAACCGATGATGAATGGCATGACAGACTATGTCATATGTACATGCATCAATACCATCCGGCAAAACTCCAGATGATAAAATGTGAGGAATGTCTTCAGTGTTGGATGAATTCCGATAAATGGTGATAAACACCAAACGTGATTTATAAAATAATCAAAGGAGGTGTAATCACATGAGTTTTGTTGATGCACTTAATCAATTCAATGCGACAGTTCCTACTGTTGATGAATCATATGAAATGCTTGCACAGTCACAACCGCAGCCAACACCCGCCGATCCCGGTTCATATCAGTGGGAATGGCAACGTAGGTATGATGATATTCGTACAGCTGCAAACGTTGCTTTGAGCGGTTACGTTTCTCCATACGAGGGAACCGGTTGGGGCGGCAATCCATTGGTAATGAATAATCTTGAGAAGATGTTCATGGCTGCTGCAGAATCCAAGCTTGATCCAATGCGTATGTTTACATCCGAAACAACACAGCTCAGAACTATCGGAGCTGATCAGGCTAAGATACTTCGTCTCTTCGAAGCCAAGTTGAAGGAGTCTCTTACTGAGAAAGGAAAGTTTGGTTTGAACGAAATGGATATCGAAGGTCTGCAGGCTCTAACGGCTGGTAAAAATGTTCTCATATCATCCGTCAAAGAACAGGTTGCTATCCAGGCTAAAAAGGCTGAGCTCAAGATCAAACAGCAAACCGCTGCTGCATCTGGTGGTGGTATATCTGGTAGAGGTGGTGATGGTGGACTTTCATCTGCTTCACCATATTCAACAGGCAGAGAGTTCATGGACAATATCTTTGGCATGACCATTCCTGATCCTGTATCTACTAATATTCCAGCCACTGTTGGCACCGAGGCAACTCCTGAGAGTGCAGCATCATTCCTTGATGGTCTCACTGTTGGGGATGCTGTAAGTAATGAAGCTGCAGGATATACTCTCAAAGTAGTCATCGATGGAGATGATGATTCATCGGCACGATTTGCCATGGTTGATGCGGATAACAATGAGGTTGATCTTCCCGGACAATCTCTTCCTGATTCAACCAACATCAGTGTCAACCGCGACATTGATAAAGCATACGGTGACGGAATGGTTCCATACGATATTATCAGAAGATACTAATACGGTGGGGGCTTCGGCCCCCATCTAATATCTTTTTTCTCAACTCAATATTAATTGTGGGCAACTTACTATGAATGCGATTCTCATAGTTTATTATCCCATTCAATTAACAACTAAAAAATTTTAGTAAAGGAGAGAAATTATCTATGATTGAGACAAGATATGGTCTTAAGTATAAGATGCCTCACTCACTGGTTCATATTGTGGACAATTCACAGTATACTGGACCTCTTCCTGTAGTGATCGCAGAAGACCCTTCACTCTTGGCATCTATCGTTGTTACCGGCGCTCCTATGGGTGCGGATAATAAGATGATTACGATCAATAGAAGTGACGTTCTCGGTGTTGCCTACGGCATGGCGAATCTCTCAACGGATGATATCAAGCGCTATGGCCAGGGTGTCACATACGCTGGTTCTCTTATAAACCAGGGTGGTCCTGTACGCTTTATGCGTGTTACTCCGGAAGATGCTACTTATGCTGTTTCTTCACTCGTAGTTCAGTGGAGAATTGATGGCACTGACAACAAGCTTCACGTTCGCTTCAAGGTTAAAGAATGGCCTGAAGATATACAGCGTGACAGATTCAAGAACACTGCTCGTGTAAACGAAGCACTCATCAAGTACTTCAAGGTTGATAATGCTGAGACTGATTCTCAGGGTGTCTGGACACAGAGACTCTTTATCAACTTCATCGCTGCAGGTCGTGGATCGGCTTACAACTACATGGCTAATGCCATCAACATGACAACACAGGCTAAGCGTCCCGCCAACGTTCGTTATGAGTTCGATACAATCGATACAAGGACCAATCAGGTTGTTGAGAGATTTTTCGCTTCTCTTATGAATGTAAATAACAAGGACAGAGTTGATGCTATCGATTCTGTAAATACAGCTGTTGCTAAGAGACTTGAAGGTTCTTCCATCACAGTTCCTTATGTAAACGATGCTGCAGTTCGCGAGCTTTATGATATCTACATGAACCACTACAAGAACATGCTTGATATCGTTGAGCCTGATGAATTCGTATCTAACGCTTACAAGGCAATGAATATCAATATCTTCGATATGGTATTCGGCAACTACATCTACAACGGTACTGATACAACAACCAAGATGCCTTTCTATCAGGTTGACATGATCGACACTGATATTCCTGAGCTTCCTCAGGAAAGAAGACTTTGTGTTCTCAACGATGCTGCATTCTGGGATGCTAATAATCCGACCGTTCTCTACAACAAGATTCTTGAATCCACATACGGTGTAAGCCGCGGTGGTGATACTGTTCATGTTGGTGATCTGTATCTTACAACACCTTCAAACAACACAACAAATCCGAGAATCTCAGTTGTTACTGCAATCAACCAGTACACCGGAAATGTTACTTCAATGACAATTCCGAGAGTATTCCCTCTTGATAAGGATAGCGGCTATACCGAGCTCCGTACTTCCGTTACTGGTGGCGGCAAGGCTTCAGTAGTTATCTCCACTATCGTATCCGATGTTAAGGATGCTACTACAGCTAATGCAACTTCTGCTACTGTAAACAAACTCGTATCTCAGAACACAATAGTTGACAACGCTGTTGTTGCTGCTACAAGATATGACGCTGTTACAGGTGATCCTATTCAGGGATTCGACATGTACACTGTTGAAGTTGAAAGCTTCACTGACGAAGTAACAGGACAGACCATCAGATCTGCTACACTCCACTACATGGATCCTAAGTTCTTCTATCAGATGCTTGATAGAGAATCTCACTCCGGTGGTATTCTCGGCACTGGTAATGCGATGGGCTTCGCGTGGACATCAGTTACTCCAGATCCTCCTCAGGAAGGATTCCAGCCTGACGCTGCATGGAACCGTGTTGGTGCAACAGTAGTTGTTCAGGAAACAAGCGGTGATCCTGAAGTAACACTTAACAAGATCTATGTCAATGACTATGACAGAACATCTGCAGACAACGATGATCTCACTGCTCATCGTATTCTTGTTACAGATGCTGCTACACACGGCATAATCGGTTCAGTTCCTACAACTGTAAACCTCTCTGATGATCTCATGGGATCTCAGTTCGATATTCAGGTATACGACAATGTATCTATCGATACATGGAAGGTATCTGGTGTTGAGATCGATGGTTCAACCACTGTTGGTGATATCGAGGTTGACGGTGAAACAAACACTTACTCATACAAGGTAGGTGACCAGTTCTACGTTGCTATAGCTGCAAATGCTAAGTCTCAGGAAGGCAGCGTAATCGAACCTTACAGTGCGAACGATCCTGAAAAGTACACTATCCAGACTGGTGCTGAAACATTCATCAGCTACTACACCGTTACTACAAAGGAGAATCCTTTCCTTACAGCTGCTCCTGATAACTGGGCTGTTGACTATGTAAACTTCTACAAGTATACGGAACAAAAGGCTATCGAACCAATTGTAGAATGGACTCAGGTAACTGACGATACCGACTTCGATGCTACTGCACACTACAAGCAGGATGACACAGGAATGTACATCAAGGGTACAGCTGGTGAAACTTTCGCAAGCACAACCTGGTATGATCCTACTCCTTCATCTGCTCCTGCATTTGCTCAGGATACATACTTCACGAAGAAGTTCTCCAGTGCTTGGGCTAAAAATTCTTCTAAGTATAAAGATGCTCCTAATACGGCTGCATGTAAGACAATCGTTACAGTCACAGACGTAAATGCTGAGACTGGTCAGATTACAGGTATAGCTATTACCAAGGCTGGTTCTTACAACAACGCTGTTGAAGCTCCTATCGTAAACATTCTCAGAAACGCTTCTGCTGAAACACCTATTGAGTTGAAGGGTGTATTCATTCCTAATACTCAGAAGGGTGATTCTACAACTGACCCAAGAATTGAAGGCCTCCAGCCAACATTCAAGGTTACTAACTTCAAGGTCGTTGATGAGAACTCTGCACCTGCTCAGATCAAGAGATACACCATCACTGGTTCTCTCGGATCACTCTTCAAGGTTCAGAGCGATCCTACAGTTATCCCCGCTAACTACTACTCAGCTACATACGGTATCAATCCAACTACTGAGGTTGGTGGCATGAAGCTCTCCGGTGGTTCTACTGGTTTCTTCGATAATACCGAGATCAGCGAAATCGAGTTCAAGTGGAGATATTCTGCACTTCTCGTAAGAGCATTCAAGGGTGAAATAGATCCTCGTATCCAGTCACCTACAAGATGCCCAGCTAAGTTCCTCTTCGATGCAGGATACAATACCATCGTTGGTTCTACTATTCTGCCTTACCTTGTATACACACCTACTGATATCATCAATGCTTCTATCATCTTCACAGAGGATGAGAAGGAAGAGATCCTCTTCCACCCGGATACAGTTTCCAATCTCAAGTATGAGGATATCGATGTTAAGCAGGCAATGTACGATCTCATGATCTATCGTGTATATCAGGGCATTCCTGAGGACAAGAGACCGATTGGACCTGGCTCTGGTCTTTCACTCCACCTCGACTCTGGTGTTACTGATGCTAATACAGCAATGCTTGTAAATACATCATTCGCTAAGAGATTCGATAATCCTAACGCTTCATGGGATATCGGCGGTTGGGTTGATGTTGAGACAGGTATGTCTTACACATTCACCAAGCAGATCGTTGATAATCTCATCAGACACTGCCGTCAGCTGTCTATCAACAAGCCTTACGTTGGTAAGTACTCTGCAATCTCTGCAGATCAGTACACATCTTACTTCCCGGATGTTGATACTACAGACTGGGAGCTCAGAGAGCTTCTCTACAATTCTGGCGGTAACGCATGGATCATGGGTCAGGACGGCACACTCACACGTCGTTCACAGAGAACCCTCCTCAGAGATGCTGATACTTCAGACCTTCTCCAGGAATCCAACATGCGTACACTTTCACAGCTCACCTACCTCCTCCAGAATAAGATCGATTCTTATCTGCTCGAGTACAATGATGACGCTGTTATCAAGACACTCTCCGATGAGTGCAACAACATCTTCTCCAACTGGGTTGGCAATCTGGTTGATGCTCTCGAAATCACATTTGTACGTGATATCAATATCGACGGTGGCGATATCCTTATCTGCTACTGCAACGTTACATTCCGTGGTCTCATCCTGAGAGTTCCGATCATTGTTAACGTACAGAGAAGAGAGAGTAATTCTTAAGGAAAGGAGAGGTAATATATGGGAAAAGCTATATCATTTCAGTCTGGTATAAGAGAATATACTGGTGATCTCTCCCAGTACACAGGTATGCTCGGCGGCTTGACTCCTGATATTCATACTCTCAGAAGTCTCAACCCCGAAACAACCAACAGAGTTATCTGCGTTATGTACCGTGGTCCTTTCTTCCTTATGCACTACTTCTCAGCTGGTGACAGCAATGCTTACACCAACAAGGAGTTCTCAACATACAAGAAGGTCATCGAGTACTACAACACAGGTATTACTCCTAACATCGGTGATGCATCACTTGCAAATGCACAGCTCCAGGGCGGCTTCGCAGGTAGATCTATTCCGATTCCTACCACACAGAATACTCAGGCTGGTCAGACCCTGACTATCAATGTTCCTGAGCTTGTTGGTAGACCTATGGCTAACTTCCACAACATGTGGATTGACGGTATCTCAGATCAGATCACTGGTTTGACAACTTACCATGGCCTCGTAGCTGGTTCAGTTGACGAAACTTCACTGGCTCCTCAGCGTATCTTCAAGGCAGTAGACGGTCAGTCCGAAATGGCACTTGAGCCATCACCTGCTTGGGAAGTTGCTGAATTCCTTATCATCGCACTTGACAGATCTGGTGCTCGTGTTGAAGGTGCAGTTGCAGCTCTTGGTTGCGTTCCTGCAAATAAGGTTGGTAACGATATCTTCACATCTAACGCACAGGGTTCATCTTCTATCCAGTCGCTGCCGTTGGTATTCAACTGTCAGTATGTACAGTCTGCATACATCAACGACCTCGCAGCAAGATACGTTAAGCAGTTCGCTGTATTCGGCAACTCACTCAACTTCAATCCTGGTGCTGGCGATGCATTCTTCAAGGATGCTTCTTCCGAGAAGATCGACACAGAGATGTTCAATGGCGGCGATCGTCCTTATCTCGACGGCGTTCAGTCTGGTCTCGGCAATGCTCCTGTTATGCGTGCAGATCCTTTGGCTGTGCAGCGTGACGGTGTTGCGGCTAAGTCCGTATCAATTGCTGACCACTCTCAGATCTACGGCGATGGCGGTGTTACACATAGCATCGCTAATCCGTATGAAACTACGGCCGAGTAAGAAAAAAGAATCCGTTAGGGTTCATACCACCTCTCTTAAAAATAATATGGAATGGCGGGGGCTTCGCGCCCCCACCGTTTCGTATTATGTTAAAATGAATATTTCAATAATGTCAAATCGCTCATAAACGAACTTGACGCAGACATATCTAAGATTATCATGTGTGAAGAATCCTACACATACATTGAGAAGTTTCTTATCCGTTTTTGTTGTCATCTGTTTGAATAGTAAAACTCCATCTTCAATTTGTGTTGGTTTCTTTGATGATGTTACGACCTCTCGTGGATACTCTTTAAACGGCGCGTTTATTGCAGCTACCGTCAGATCTGTATCGTTGATAGTATCAAGAGATGATATATCATACTTTGCATCTTCAAGCTCTTTCAGTAACTCATCATCCTTGATGATATATTTGAACTTAAAGTTCTTTGGTTTATGATCTTCGACAACCTTTGTCACTGGATCCTTTTCTTTAGCCATGTCAATACCTCCTATCAATTGTAAGTATCTGTTAGCAATTCTGCGAAATAAGATATATACATTTCCAGAGTGAATGGTAATGGATATCCTCTACCGACTGCAGCTGTGATGGATTCATATAAAGCGGAATCATCATACGCTGCAGGTTCATCTGTGAGAGATAAAGTATTTGCATATTCCACAGATGGATATCCAACTTTTGTGTATTGTTCATATGCTGAGGAAAAGGGTTTTCCCGTGGCTGAATCACAAACAGTATGATCTAACACATAGGTATGATCTAACTCATTTATCAGTTCGGATATCACTTTCATAATTGGAATATCGTCTCTGATTATGTTTGGACCAAGTATCAATGAATTAGACATGATGGATGCGGCTTGATTTGCACATTCATATATCATGTGTTCATTAGACATGATAGTATACCATTTCGGAGAATAGTTCGATTTGAGTATGAATGGTTCTAACATGAACTCAGAATCACCTTCATGATCTTTTAACATCACCGGCTCGACGAATGATTTGAATGGATCAAAGTTGTGTTGTTTCAGAAACATTCTCATTTTCTCAACATCATCTGTCAATACGAAATAAGACATGTTATCACTCATGCCTGGAGATTTGAATCTGAAACGAAACAATCGCTGTGGATCTACTTCCATGAGTTAACCTCCCTTATTACAATATTTGCCATCAATGCAAATAGTTCAAAGTTTGTTGTTTTGAAATCACCAATCTTTGCAAATGATGAATAATAATACTCCGGCAGTTTGTCTTGGAGATATTGCTGTTGGAACTTGCGCATATACTTGAGTACATCTTTATCGTAGTTCTCAATATATCCTATTACTTTTGTCATATATCTGTTGAGACCAAATGTGTGCTCTTGGACTTTATCTTTTCCAACATTCTTAAAGTCGAGAGAACCATTTCCAAGTTCGTCTACTTTATAGAATATCTCAGCGCGGTCATATCTGATATAAGCATCCCATGTATTATCATGGTGAAACTTTATACCATCTATCTCGGATATTATTCTTTTTCTCGAATTGAATATTATTGCGTCATTATGGAGGGATAACACATTTGACTCATCCAATTCGTTAGCTTCCAGGAATTTTCTTCGTATTTCTCTTATACCAGATAATAGCTGGTTAGAGAATTCCTTGTTACCACGCTGATGCATACCCATCGCTACTTCTCTTTCCAACTTTGGCAATGCTTTCATACGTGCGATTTCTTTTGAGTCCAGCAAACCAAATCGTTCACAAACACTCAATGAAGCTTTCGCCATATCCCATTCAACTATATTAGCATGGAAGATGTATGGTATCTTTTCATTAAACCACATCATTTTATCATGCATAATCAATCACCTCTTTCATAAAGTAACTTAGCGTTATCTACAAACGCTTGTTATAAGATTACTTCCTATAGTAATCACTCAAATAATGTATATTTACAAAATTTAAAGTAAAGGAGAATTTACAATGTCGAATTTTAATGATCCGCTTGACGCTCTCATTGCTAAACACGAAGCTGCTGCAAAGGGTGAGACTGTTGAGAAGAAGGATGAGACAATAGTACCTCAGGTTCCGGTTCCGCCTGTCCCTGAAAAAATCATTCTTCCTACAGAACCCGAGATAGCTCCAGTTCCTCAGGCTCCTCTCGACATCGACTATGGTGACGATGATCAGGAAGCTGAGATTGCCGCTGAAGAAAAAGCTGCGGCTGATGCTCGTAAGGCTGCCGCTGATGAAGCTCTTGCAAGACGTGCTGAAGAGGTTAAGACACTTATGCCTCCGGATTCACACGATCCTAACGTACTGGCTGATATGGCAAACTACCAGACTGAGAAGGTTGCTATTGTAACCACAATGGTCAATAAGGTAGTTGCTAAGTATCACATCACAGAAGGTGGTATACCTGAACTTCCCGACCTTATGAACAATGTCAAGGGTCGTCGTGAGGTTATGGGTGATCTCATTGAGTATTTTGATACTCACACAGATAATGAAATCACACCCGAGTTCGAAGCTATAATCCTCAACAACTGGATTATGCCCGGCGGCGAGAGAGCTTCTGTATGGCTTAAGAATCCTCACCCAATATATGCAACACCTGAAGAGCAGAAGGCTGCTGAAGAAAAGCCGCCTGTACAGGTTAACGAAAAGCTTGAGGTTATTCCTCAGATCACAATCAACGTTCCTGACGGCAGTGACGTAACAGTTAATGTTGATTCCGATGTTGTTCGCAACATGTCTGAATCCAGAAAGATAGATATCATCGTTAACAAGGTATCTGAAAAGGATATGAAGATGGATGTCATTCTCAATACTCAGCAGAAGGGTATTATTCAGACATATGATCCTGGTATCAACGATACACCTGTTACACTTCCTATATCAGCATACCGCTGCGTCATGAGACCGATCAACTGGTTTGACTTCATTCGTCTCGTTGCACCTTCTTCGCAGAACAGATCCGATGACGAGCTCAAGAAGTGGAGTGTTATCTATAAACATCTTAAGAATCCTTCGATCGGAGCATTCAAGGATTTCGATGACTTCCTTAAGAAAACAAAGTATCAGGACAGAGAGCTTCTCATGTGGGCTGTACTCGTTGCTACTGCTGATGAGGAAGAGCCTCTCTCAATCACATGCCCCAACCCGAAGTGTCGTTATCAGAGAACTCTGAAATATCGTCCTCGTACAATCGTACATCTCGACCCTGATCATATTCCTGCACACTATGATGCAGTACACAACGCACAGGTTCAAGATGAAGCACAGAAGATATTCAATGAAGTATCTAACAAGCGTACAAGATACACACTTCCTTCAACAGGAATTATCGTTGAAATATCTGAACCGTCGGCTTACGACTTCATCACAAAGAAGCTCAATCTCGTTCAGGATCTCTACAAGAGATATGTTCCGGATGGAGATATGTCTGAGCTTGATCCTGAAGATCCGAAGATGGTTGAGTTTGACTACTTGTCGGCTAATGCTCTCTACATCACTTCAATGTCAATTGTTAGAGACGGTAAAGAGTACATGTTCGATCAGTGGGAAGATATCGAAGAGATTATCAGAAATGCTCTCGATACTGAAGACTCTGCTATACTCCTCAAGATCATTTCTAAGTCAAGAGCTAATACATCACCAGTATCATTCTATCTCGAAGACATCGTTTGCCCGAAGTGCGGCTTGAAACGTGAGAAGCTCCAGATCAATGATATTGGACAGACCTTACTTTTCCAAGTATCTCGGAGACTCGACAATATGGAAGTAAACTTGAAAGAGATGGATTAACCATCCTTGAAATGGCTGCTCTGATGAAGGGTTTAATTTCCATAGATACACTTGGACAAATGCCGCTTCCATTTGTTCATATTCTCCGAGATGAACGAATAAAACAGCTTGAAGCAAAGAAGAGACAAAGCGAGATAATGGCAAATAAGATGTCGAATCCTCAGAACATGATGAACCAGTCCGCCTCGCATCCAGAGGCGGGAGCTGGTTTTGATGAGTCGGCAATCGAAGAAATAGTAGAAGGGCTCACATAAAAGAAAAGGCGGTGAGCTTTATGTATTTCAATGAATATATTTCCTTGGTCTTGACGACCTCGGGTATAGAATATTTAATAGTCAACTACTTAACTTTGCGGGAAGAATACTATTCCCAGCATCCCATAGGAGGTAGCAATGTTTAATATAATCGGTAAACAGAGAGAAGAGTTCTTTCATCTGTACGAAGCACATAGAATGAACATATCGGCGACAAATGTGTACTTCCAGAATATCAGACTTCTCAATACTTATAAGACTGAGATTCTGACACGTGATGCATTTAAGGAATATTACAAGACAATCCTTGATGATATCAAGAACGTATCATCTCCTATTGACTGTCTTATTCCTAATGAGCAGAAACTCATAAACGAAGATTCAGATGATCCGGATAAAGAAATCCAGATGCCTGAGGGTTATAAGATGTTCATAATCAATCAGGAAGTTCCTGAATATAAGCAGATTGATGCCCGTATCAGAGATGATAAAATCGAAGAGGTATTCCCTCCTGAGCATCCTGTGAGAATGGCTGTTATGGACAATCCCGACAAGCTTTCACAGATCATCGACGAGGCTTTCATTCACTGGCTGACATTCAAGTATCTTGAGGCAATCGAGACACTTCACATTCAATCATTCTCAAACTACACACCAGTCATCGAATGGACAGTTAACAATATCGGCGAGAAGGAGCTGAAGGATTTCCTTATCAGTAAGAATATCAATATGGGTAAAGTCCGTTCAAAGACACATGAGTTTATCTTTAAACCTGATCTCTCAAGAATGAAGAAATTCTATGATGAAGATCACGAAGGCTTTGATCATATCGACGTCGTTGATATCATCAACAGACTTGTTGCAAATATTGTTGTTAAGTCCGACGTATATGTTGTGACTGCAATATATCTCACATTGTCTTTCGCAATGACAGATATCTACAATGGCAACACCGAGGAGTCTCCTTGTGCAAAATATATCCGCGACGTACTGTCGAAAATATAATATTTCATATTCCATAAACATATCATTTACATGATATGCACTCGAAGTGTATCGAAATCTAATATCTGAGGTGATATGAATGGCTAATGAAAAAGTCTCTTCCAAGTACGATCGTCCAAGGTCTCGGAAGAAGCCAATGAACAATGTGCTGGATATCCAGACCCGTTGTGCGGCAATCGACAAACGCGCAATGTTTGGTGCTTCAGCATTGGGATTTCCTGATAAGATATCCCCAGTTCGTGCCGGTATGGCTACAAAGCATGGAGCTACCCAGCGTGTTGTTCTTACACATCCCGAATTCCCAAAGCTCTATTCAGGTGCTGAAAATGAATTCGGTAAACTCTCATCTTGGGATGTAACTGCGGAAGCAGATCTCGAGATAAAGAGAATCTTCACAAAGTTCAAAGATTATCCCGAATACTCTCCCGTCGCTTATATCTATCTGAATAAGAAGACTGGCAAGTACGGTTGTAAGGTCCTTTCACCTGTTGTTCGTGTTACAGAGAAATACGGATTCCGTATGAAGAATCTCATCTCGAATAAGAGGGAAGGGGATATTATTCCTGAGGGCCTTCCCATAACACAATCATCATCTTATGTCAACGACCTCTACTGCGGTGGTAGAAATCTTAGAATGGCTTACGCTGTTCTTCCAGATCTTACAGAGGATGCTTTAGTAATCTCTGATTACGCTGCTGAAGTATTGGCCTTTGACATGGTTGATGAAGTAATCGTTGATATCGGAAAGAATGCTTATCTCAGAAACAGATACGGCAAAAATGGAGGATACAAACCATTCCCGAATATAGGTGAATGGATTGAGGATGACATCATCTGTTCCATCAGAGAGAACTCCTTCGTGTCGTCTGTTGCAGAAGCATCCGTACCACACATCAATGACAAGAACCTGTATTCACACGGTATCATTATGGATATTGATATCCTTACCAATGTTGAAGTAGAGAATGAACAGTTCAACTCATATCTTCGTCAGATCACTGACTGGTACAATGATATCTATTCCTACATATCCAAGATAATTACAGACCCATACCAGGACGATACTACTCTGCTTGATATCTATAACAAGGCTGAGAAGTTCCTGTTCTCGAAAGCTATGTGGGCTGATAAGGAATATATTGCGGATACAATTATGAAGTTCAAGGTACTTCAGCCAACCCCTGTAAGAGTTGGTCAGAAGGTTACCGGACGCTACGGCAATAAGTCTGTTGTTGCTAAGATCGTTAAGCGCGAGCTCATGCCCAGAACGGTTGAATATGACGAGAACGGTAATCCCATTCCTGGTACAGAAAGACCTATCGACATGCTTGCAAACGGTCTTGCTGTTCCAAACAGAATCATTGCCTTTGCAACATACGAAGGTAAGATGACATTCCAGAGTGAACGTATTTGGCAGGATATGTGCAAACGTGCTGAAGCGGGTGCTACAAATGAAGAGCTTATCAACATCGCACTCGACTTCCTCGGGGAATATAATCCCAATCAGCGTGATGAACTTGCACGTGTATACAACGATGATCCCGATGCTACAGTTGCTGATATTCTTAAGAATGGCATCTATATCAACATCGAACCTCTGAATGATGTATGCGTTAGAGATGCTCTCATCAATTGTGATGAAAAGTATAAGGACATTCTCAAACCATATAAGATTCAGACTAAACTCAGACACAGATGGGTTAATCTTGACGGCGTATACAATGTTGGTTATCAGTACACCTGGGTTCTCAAGCAGGAGCCTTCCAAGTATCTTACAGCTGTTTCAACGGGTAGAACAACTCTGTATGATCTGGCTGTTAAGACCAAACAGTATAAGGAACACTTGAAACATTACTCTGATAATGCAATCAAGTTTGGTGAGTATGATACTTACAATTTCCTTGCTGCAGTAGATGTTAGAACATTTGCTAAGGTTGCTACATATTTCAGAGGATCTCAGTATGAAGAGAATTCTGTGCTTATGGGTCAGCTCAACGGTAAAGAGCTCGATCTCACAAAGTACAATAAATTCCCACAATTAGATAACTTACATAACTGCTTCAAGTTCATCGGAATCGGAATGAAGTCAACTGGAGGATTCAGTACCATCGGTCCGATCGACGATATTCAGGAAATCCAAATAGGAAACATCCCTGTGCAGATCTCACTTCCGAATCTGTCATATGTTCTCATTATCTATTCATACTATACACAGTATGAACAGTACCTTGGTGGAGCTGTGGATATAGTCGAATTTCTGACAAAGATAAGAGGTACAAACGTATTCGAAAGCAAACCTGACTGGTATATCGATTGGGTGTTTGAAGAGTTCGTAAACTTACTGCCGGTGTTGCAGCAATTAAAACAGTATCGTTAATTCGATCAAATACTCCTACTGAGATGGTTTGGGTGGGGGCTCAGTCCCCCAGCCAACCCATTTATTTTTAAAGAAAGGAGAAGTGAGTATGTCAAAGATTGTAAAGATCAATGGTAAGTATTATGACTTTGGAACCAAGAATGAATCTTTTTTGTTAACTGCGGCTGAATTAAAGACACTCGGTATCAAAAATTGGTACTTCATGCTCGAGGTTAAATTCCCACAGCTTGGTGTCCAGGACATAGATCCATATGATCCTAATATCTCTCGTGAAAACCAGGGTAAGATACATATTGAATCAAAAGCCAACCTCTGGTTCTGGTTGAGAGAGGTAGCGCGAATTCCAGCTCGAGGTGCTCCGAAACCATATCTCGTTGGTCTCACAAGAGCATCGTGTGCAGCTTGTTGGTGTTATTTACATAATATCGACTTCATGATATGTCAGCCTCGTCAGACGTGGAAGACTACCATAGTTGAATTGTTGATTACATATGCATTCATCTATGAACTCAAGAATGTTGATATACCGTTCATGCACTTGAAAGAAGCTGATACTTTACGTAACGCTGAGATGTTACGTGACTACATCACAGTATTGCCACCATACATGAATCCATGGTATGGTAGACAGAAACTTCCTGGACTTAAGTCACTTAAGTATGATGAACATGGTACAGGAATCAAGATTCTGTCATCTGCAGATTCTGAAGTAAAAGCGAAGGATAAGATGAGAGGTATGACGCTCTTCGTTGGATTCATCGACGAGTGGGAATATATACCTTACATATCGTCCGTTATCGCAGGTGCTTCTCCTGCTATTATCTCAGGTCGTAAGATTGCGGCTGAAAATGGCGGTCGTGCATGTATGATGTATGCATCCACGCCAGGTGACTTGGAAACCCAGACTGGTAAGGAAGCACAACACATGATCGATCAGACACCTCCATTCTCCGAACAGTTCTACGATTTCACAGATGAAGAAATCAAAGCTCATTTCGAAGGCGTTGAACGTGAAGGTGAAGATGGTAAGAAAGAACAGATCACAATGCTTTATATCGAATTCGATTATAAGCAACTCCGTAAAACAGAAGCTTGGGTTCAAGAACAATATCTTGAAGCTGTCAGAACAAACAAACTTGCCGAGTATCGTCGAGGTGTTCTGTTAGAAAGATTCCGTGGTGGAGACGCTGTTCTGTTCGATCAAAAGGACATGGACTATATCAAGGAACATGTTAAGCAATGGAGCTATGATATCTTCCTTAGAAAGAAATTCCATCTATATTGCTATAAGCATGATATTAAGACGGTTGATATTACTTCAGCTACACCATACTTTGATATCAACATTCCGTATCTAATCGGCATAGACGTTGCTGCTGGTGGTGATGGTGATAATACAGCTATCTGTGTTGTACATCCATACACGTTGGAAGTTGTCGCAGAATTACAATCTCCTTATATAGGATTGATAGATCTCATGCGTATAATCACCGATCTCGCGAAGATTATTCCTAAGGGAGTATTCTGTGTTGAAACCAATTCTGTTGGTAAGGCTATTGTTGACTTCGTTCAGGAGACTGGACTCGAGCATAGATTCTATTATGATCCTAAAATGGATCTTGCTAAGAATGCTATCGAGGTTAAGGATCCTCTTGAAGAAGCTAAGGCTAAAGCGAAGAAAAAACAATATATCGGCACATACGTTACAACCGCTGTGCGTAATAACATGATGGATTTGTTGAAGCGTCATGTAAAGGATTATAAGCACCTGCTCTGTACAAAGCAACTGGCTACAGATATTCTTAATCTCGTTAAGGGTAAGAACGGTAAAATCCAGGCTGCTGATGGTGAACATGATGATATGGTTATGTCTTACTTACATACGCTCTATGTACTGTATTACGGTAACGACATCTCCAGATTTGGTATCGATAAAACCAAATGTACATTTGAGAAGGTTAACGATGTTATTCAAGAATATGAATATGAAGTTGCTGAAGAGACAGTCAACAATATGAAACCGTATGATCATCCGACAATGTATGAAGAACAACTTCTACATGATTTGACCAATCCTGGTTTCAGAGGAATCGACGAACTTGGTTACTCATATGATCAATATAATCATACGACCAACCGAGCGGGATTGCAAAAAAATGAAGATGATTCTGATTTGTCTGCAACCGACTATGCATATTTTTCTTCTGTCAATTCATTCTATTAACAAGAAAAAGAGCCCCCGTTAAGGGGGCTTCTTTCTTATTCGATTTCATCGTCTGTACAGATCTTGCCGATGATGTCGTTAACGATCTCGTCGATCGTCATCGGCTTGATCCTTGGCTCCGTTGTGTCGATGATAATGGGCTCGTTCATCAATTGAAAGACACCGTCATCATTATGATTGGACCATATTGGTCCGAAGAAGTCGGCGATGAGACCGCCGGATTCGTTTTCGAACCTTCCACCAGGAAGGAATTCATTTCTTATCATGAGCCCAACTCCAGTCTCAAGGCTTAGCGAGTATATTGCCGAGATGGTGTTTTCTACACGGAAAACAACCACCGCGGTGAAATGTTCAATGTGGAGTTCCACAGATTCACCCCACTCGGTTTTGAAACCTGTGTCTGTGGGTGTGCAGCCATAACAGCTGCTTCCCCAATGTGTTATCTCCTCTTTAAGAAATTTTTCTCTTTCCGAAAAGTTCATTTCTTTCATAATAATACCTCCGATTATTTATTGTTTATTATTTCTTTTGCAACTTCTACGAGGTCAAGGTGCCTGTTGTATTTCTCCCATACTCTAATGAGACGGGGAAGATCTTCTATATAGTCAACGGGCAATCCTTTAAACCGTATATCTGTCAAAACTGTGCCGATAGATATTTCGGGAATTAAACCCGAAGTGTGTGCAGCATTAAGTGTGTTTTCATATGAGGTATAGTTCTCACCTCCGGGGATACGCTTTATCCCTTTTTCAAGGTAATCGCATATATCATTTATTGTAAGATTTCCCCATTTGTTTAATGACTTTTGAATGTGCCAAATTGTCCCATCATTCAACTCCATGTCTGAAACTCTTAGATTCAGATCTCTCTCAATCTTTATAGGAAATTCGAGATAAGGTGTTGTTTTTTTCATGATTCCAAATCATAGTTAACATAATTGATTCCTCCTTTTAGAAATCTTTTTATCTTCCGATTTAGAAAGCTTTTTTATTTTGCTTTCCTATCATATTAATAATATATATATGAAATCTTGAAATAAACGATTTCAACCCCGGTAGCATAGAAAAAATGAAGGCCCATTGCTGGGCCCTCAAATTATTTCGTAACGGTACCGACAATCCATTCATCATATTTCTGATGCTTGATATTATCGGTGATGAAGCGATGGTCTTTGACAACGATCTTGTTATCACAAATCGCATCGAAACCATCATTATGTGTGATGAATATAACAGTCATGTCTTCACACATAGCATCCTCGAAAAGCTTAATTGCAGCCTCACGAGTTATATCATCCAGATTTGATGTTATCTCATCCAGGATGAATAATCTATCTGGATTATGCTGCATTTCTATCACTGCGCGAATTATATTAACGCGCTGTTTCTGACCGGATGAGAGCTTACAGCCGTGCTCTCCGATGTTGGTATTAAAGCCATCTTTAAGCTCCATGAACCAATCGGTCAGATTTAGTTTATCGAAATACCTGAGCACGTCAGACTCCGATAACCCGTATGGATTATCGAACACGATGTTATGCCACAACGTGTCATCCAACGACTCAGTTTCCTGCCATATGTAGAAGGTGTCATATGCAGGAACTTCTCCAGTGCTCGGTTTGATTCCTCCAGCCAGAAGATTTGCGAGAGAGGATTTACCCTCACCTGACTCACCGACAACCATTGTTTTGGACCCCTTCTTGATTCTGAGGTAAGGGATGTTGAATTTAATCGTATCCTTGCCATAATCGAAGAAGACATCCTCGAGAACGATGTCGTCGTTGAGCTTTACACGACTTTCGTTATCGTCATTCTTCAGGTTTTCTATTATAGAATATGAAGCTTTCAGACTCACAATAGCATCACCAATGTCGAGCAATCCCGATCTGAAATTTCCGATTGCATAATTGCTGACAACGATCAATGCCAACAACTCCAGATTATTTCTGCATATGTACGCATTAATCAGTAATGGGGCAATACATATAGCATCTATTAATCTGAAGAAGTATATTTGTCTGGGATTGATGCTCACTTCCCAAGCATCATCCTGGGCTTTCTCTAATCTCTTCACAGCATGATTGGAGATTCCCAAGTATTTGACAGTACGAATATTCACAAAGTTATCCGCACATATGCCTTGCATCACCGATTTCTTCTTTTTCTGTTCCTCGGTGAATTTGAGTTTCTTCTCAATACCCAGTATCAATCCAACACTAAGAGGGATTGATGTGAGGGATACTACGGCTGCAGCTGGTGCTGCTTTGATTTCCTTCATGATTAAAAACACGAAGGGTATTGTCGAATATAACATAAATGCCATCGACACCTTCATCATCGCCATTGTTGCAGCGATGTCTTTAGCTGTATCGAAGATCTTACCGCTTGCGATTTGCTGAATATCACTCATCTTCGATCCCGTCACTCGCCTCAGGATCTTGATGTGCTGGTTATTTATCTCACGAGTCTTAAATGCCCCGTAGATAAATTTATCTACCAGATTTAATCCGATCACCATCAGATATCCAATCACCAAAGTGATGAATATCTTGGATGTGAAACCGTGTACAATCGCTGCTTCATTTTTGTTGAGCAACGTCGTCACAACACCGTGAATTGCGTTCGATGCAATCATTGCGATCACCAATGTTGACATCTTCATTGTTTTTAATTTGTTCATCATAATTGATTTCTCCTTTTTACTTCCGATTTTGACAGACCCTAATGATCTATCGTATTAATAATATACTTATACAAAGTCAAAATAATAGGACATCGAGAACGGGGCCCGAAGGCCCCGTACCCAATGTTTTTAGGAGGTACAACTATGCCGTTCAGCATTTGATTGGTGGTAACAATTTCATGTCGGGTTTAACTCCGGGGAAGTATGGTAATAAGCCACGACGTTTCCTTCCCCAAGATTCGAATGATTTAGCCTGTTTAACATGATCGGTGATATCAAAGAACCAACACTCTTTACCACGATCACGGAGTCTTCCACATACCTGTTCAAGTATGATTGGAGATGCCGCTTGATCGAAGTTTATTACACAAGCGAGGTTTTTAATATCGGTACCCGTACCAACACTCATAGTCGTGGTTAATATAAGGTCACCATCCTCCAGAGCCTTACGTTTCACCGCAAGTGGGAGGGATCCATCTACGGTTACTATGTTAAACTTATCATACCACGAATCATTCAAGAGTTCGTTTTTGAGACGATCAATAACATCCAACAAAGGTACAAGCACAAGTATCTTACCGTCGTAGGTTTTGGTATCATATGCTATCTTTATCAGACGTTTGATATTATTCATGAATGGGACCCCACGATTGTAATCGAGAAGCATTCTGTAGTATGTGGCTTTTATCAAACCCTTCGTACCATACTTGAAGTGCTCATTACAGAGCTTATTTGAGGGATTGTAATAGATGTCCTGTAAGTATATATTGACGTATTCATTCTGGTACTCTTCGTAGTTTGCATTACCTACGAATCTCTCAGCATCTAATAACGCACGATTCAGAATATTATCTTCATCAGGGTCAGATCTTCCGAGAGTAGCTGACAGATACCAGTTGTGTTTGATGTTACATATAGCATCCAGTTTAAGCACACCCTTCAAGTGAAGATGTGCTTCGTCGACAATCTTGATACCGAATGAAGAGTCATTGATGACTTTCATCAACTTCTCCCAATCTTTACCAAGTTCAAGTTCAATTGATGCTATCGTAACAACACAGAGTTTCTTGTCTGGAGCATCCCATATTCGAGTAGCTATATCTTCTCTTGGAATACCACAACCTTCAAACTCCTCAACCCACTGATTCTTCAACAGGGTTGTGGGAGCTATTACGAGAGGTTTCATCTGAATCTTGGAAGCCGCATAAGTCGCAATAAAGGTATTATGTGTAACAATGAAGTCCTCGGTCAGATAAAGGTGTTCATCATTATCAACCATGATACATCTACATTCTTCCTTATGCGAAAAAGAAATATCCTTGATTAGAAGATCTTCGAAAATGTTATCTTTATCAACATTAGAAGCTTCCATAGCAATCGATCTTTTGTAATCAACTGTAAAGAAATTCTGTTTCATGTTGTTTGGGATTTTCAGGAATATATTACCACAGAAATCCTCGACATATTTATCTTCTCTAATATCTGTAATAATCTTACCGGTGCTGAAACCAAGGGAATACATTATCCATCTTAACTGCTTTAAAAGTTTTAATGAACATGAAGAGTATCTAATGTTATACCTTCCTCCCGCCGGAGAAATACTACCGTCAGTGTCAAGCAATCCCCTGACAACATTCATACGCGTTTCGATATCGTTATACAGATAAATGTCTGGAATCTTCTTATCACGCGAATAGCAGTTGATCATATCTGGGATCTCTTTAAAGAAAACTCCGGTTTTTATGCCTTTTCCGTTTTTGTCATAGAACGTGTAATTGTAATTCGCTGGATTGCGTTTTACTTTAAATCCACATATATCCGCTATCCTCTTGGGAATATCATCTGCGCCCGATGATATTGTTAGTACATCATTAGTACAACAGCCGTTTCCTATGAAACATCCGAGAACCCACGGGTCGATCGGAACAGGTTGCTTTGGATAATTTGTGGCATTACATACCGGGATGTAGTATTTATAATCATATGGATCGTCTCTGCCATTTTTAACCTTCCATGGAGATATTCTTTTGAAATCCTTTAACATGTCTTCGGTGGTGACCGTTTTCCATATTCCATTCTTATGGGACTTAACAGTCCACAAATGCTCAAGACCACATAATGCAATGCGTCCATCTTGGAATGTTATCTTATAAACATCCTTTACACCCTGTTCAAATATGTGAAGTATCTGAGTCAAGTTTCCTCTTCTGTCGAATACGAAATCACCAACCTTCAGATCACCCATCAGAGTGTAACCTTCTTTGGTTGGTGTTGGTATCTTACGAGAATAAGGTTCACATTTGCCAGTTCCTGGTTTAAGTTCAATCGTCAACTTATTGGAATTATCATTGAGCATTTTGTGAATGCAATCTTCCTGCAGCTTTGAACGGGGTTCACGATTCATAGTTATCTCAACCTTCTTAGGTGTTTGATAACTGATGACTGTTGGTTTGGGAAGCTTTCTGATTGCCTCATCTATTATATTGAGGAAACCAGAAGAAATATAAATACAGTCATGTTCTTTACCGAAGAGAGGTTTCTTTTTCCTGTCATTGCCGGAGTATATGAAATACTCTCTCACCGGATTTGTCAGTGAAAAGTATCTCAATACTGCACGTTTGATATCCATAGAAGGTTGGTGGATTATGAGTCCTGTTGTAGTTCTCTCGAGCTTCACATTACATCATCTCCTCTTCCAACTTCTCCTGATCATCTACCATATTCTCAGCTGGGTTTGTTTCCTCAAGCTTTGTTTTATTTGCTTTCTTACGAGCATCCTTCAACAACTCTTCAAGTCTGTCAACATCAATAGCAGATCCCAGATATTCAGAGATCATAGCCTTCTTGAATTCGCGAGCAACTCCGCCGCTTTCTTCAGTGTCACTTTCCATATCCTTCATCTCAGCCTTTGTAAGGAGCGTTGAAGATGCCAATTCCCAAACGCCGTTGAAGTTATTCAACATTTCAGTTGTAACCGAAAGCTTCTTCGCAGTAGACTGACGGAACGCGAATGTTAATGTATTCAAGATCTTCGGATCGATATCTGTTTCCCATCTCATGATGATTCTGTAGAGACGAGTAATATCTGGGTTGAGGTCAATCTTAAGAGATGCACAATATGTGTGGAATCTCTCCTGAGATGTCTCAACTTCCTTAGCGAACTCAAGCTCAGACATAGCACCCTGAACCATTGCAGAAGGAACAGGATTTGCGTTGATAGCTTCGTCCTTAGACTGATTCAACAGATCCATTGAGAGTGGGGCTTCAGCTGGTGCGATATTCTCAATATCGATTGGACGTTTGTCTCCAGGACCGAGCGGCATAACCATTTCGGAACCGCCCGAAACCTTAGGCATTGCGTTTCTGTAGTTGAAGATATCATTAGCTGTAACCCTACGAGCTGCGAACTTTCTGATTGTATCCTGTATAAGAGCTTTGTAGTTCTTATCGATACCAGATGTTCTTAGATAGTATGCACGAATACCGGAGTTGTTTATCTGATATAGGAGACAGTAGAGTTTCAAGAACATGTACATTCTTGCTGTAACCAATCCAGCCTCAAGCATTGAGTGGCCCTTACCAGCACCATCCTTGTTGATAGTGCACTGAACAACGTGTTCTGCAGGAATGAATATGAAACGCATTCTTGCTTCGTTGAACTTATGAGCTTGAAGAACAGCAACGATCTGTTTATGAATAGACACGTTATCTCTCATGAATTTCAGATTGAAATTGTTGATGATCTTGTTTGCAAGCTTATCTGCAAACATCTGATCTGGGGAGAATGTGTCGAAACCGATTGAAGGTGTTCTGAGAGTATATCCATGAAGACCAGAGTTCTTTCTGTCACCAGCTTCCTCGGGACGTGTAAGATCGGATACGTAGTAATATCCAATTACGACACGATCGATTCTGATAGGAATCAGCTTAGTTGCAGGGAGTATCTTCATATATACACCCTTGATCTTGGAGAACTCGGGTGGTATTGCAGCATCCTTATCTTCTTCATTCTTTTCATCCATAACAGATTCAAAGAATGTTTTAGATTCCTGGATATAGCTCTCATTACGTTCACGATACTTTTCACGATATACCGCAATAAGATCATGTGAAGACTGTTCAATTACAGGAATTGCAATATCATCTTCGATGTAAGAGATGTTCTTAGCAACTTCTGTGATTGATTCGTCGATAGCTGTATCAACTTTTGCCTGTTCATCGTACTTCTCATCACCCTTATCTTTTACAGAGTGATATGATGGGTTGATTTCCTGAATTTCTGCTTCAGTAAACAACTGAGCACTTTCCTGATACATTCCGGTGTTACGTTTGTAATCACCCTTTTTCTTCTTGGGTTGTGCTGGAACTGGAGCAGCTTCCATTACTATGGTATCCGACAGACGCTTTTCAACAGCATGCTCATGATATCCATATCCATCAAGTGAAGATGAAGTATCATTAAACATACTAACGACATTACCTGTAGCTTTATCAGAAGCCGATGTTCTGTACTTATGTAAATCTGCAAAGACTTTGGAATATGGGATTACATACACATATCCTTCACCAT
>Ga0265301_10000140_pt1 | contig 117922 bp, 102 predicted proteins | sample AusTroGonzalo_MG_2_FD_193488 | JGI IMG/M metagenome (GOLD analysis project Ga0265301, IMG submission 193488) | Bovine rumen microbial communities from tropical cattle in Woodstock, Queensland, Australia - Gonzalo_04 | ecosystem: Host-associated > Mammals > Digestive system > Stomach > Rumen ... | reverse complement strand
GCATGCGGCACCTCCATGCCCAGGACGGCCACGCCCACCCGCTTGCACGGGACAGCAGCCTTGACAGCCTTCGCCACGCGCGCGGCGAACTGCCACAGGCCAGCGTAAGTCTCTTCGTCCAGGTCGAAGATATAGTCCACTTCCTGCTTGGGAATGACCAGCGTATGGCCTTCCGCGAGCGGGTTGATGTCGAGGAACGCGTAGTAGTGCTCGTCCTCGGCTACTTTCCAGGAGGGAATCTCACCCGCCACGATTCTGCTGAAGATGGAGGCCATGGCTATATCGAGATTTCCAGGATTTCAAACTTGATGACGCCCGACGGGACGGTGACATCCACCACATCGCCCTTGCGGTGTCCCATGAGGGCCTTGCCGATGGGTGTGGTCATGGCCAGTTTGCCCTGCAGGATATTCGCCTCGCTTTCCCCCACGAATGTGTAGGAAACCGTAGCACCGGTGCCCAGGTTCTTCAGCTTGACCGTGGTCAGCATCTGGACCGTATCGGTATTGATCTTCGATTCGTCTATCACCTTGGCGTTGGCGATCAGGTCCTGCAGTTTGCTGATCTTGAGTTCGAGCATGCCCTGCGCCTCGCGTGCGGCATCGTATTCAGCGTTCTCCGACAGGTCACCTTTATCACGCGCCTCGGCGATGGCCCTTGAAATGACAGGACGCTCGGCAATCAAAGCCGACAACTCTTCGCGGAGTTTGTCGAGCCCTTCCAATGTTACATAATGTGCTTCTCCCATTTTCAAAAACAGTTAAAAAGAAAAGAATCCCAGTCGTGAGGGACCCTTTCAACGTTCAATCTTTCTGCAAATATACGAAATATTCTTTTACACAACAATTATTTCCCGGGCCTTTTCCCGGTCACGCGTGAGCTGCTCCTTCAGCAGGTCGAGCGAATCGAAGCGGCGCTCGTCGCGAAGACGGGCGCAGAATTCGAGACGCAGGTCCAGTCCGTAGATCTCTTGGTCGAAGTCCAGGATGTGGGTCTCGATGGTACGGGCACCGCCCAGTCCCACGGTCGGCCGCGTGCCGATGTTGCAAACGCCCTTCCACCACTGGCCCAGCACTTCCACGCGCACTGCGTAAACGCCGTTGGCCGGCACGAGTTTCAGGGGTTCGTACAGCTGCATGTTGGCGGTCGGGAAGCCGATGGTACGCCCGATGCGGTTGCCGGCCACCACCACGCCGTACAGGCTGTAAGGGTATCCCAGCATCCGCTCTGCAGCAACCACATCACCCGCAAACAGGGCGTTGCGGATCTGCGTGGAGCTGACCACCACTTCCCCTTCGGAAAACGCGTCCACCCGCACCGGTTTGACGCCGCAACGCGCCACGCATGCCATCATCTGCTCGGGCGAATCAAAGCTGTCGTGGCCAAGCCGGTGGTCGTAGCCCAATATCAAGGTGCTGACACCCAGTTTGTCAACCAGATAGCCCCGGATGAATTCCTCAGCCGACAGACGGCTGAACGCACGGCTGAAGGGCAGTATCTCAAAGCGTTCCACCCCGTAGGAATGGCAACGGTCACGCTTCTCCTGCAGGGTCGTCAGCAACCGGAGCCGGTCGGCATCCTGCTGCAGCACGCTGCGCGGATGCGGCCAGAAGGTCACCAGCATGCTCTCCTCCCCCCGCTCACGGGCGACGGCGCACAACTGGTCGATCACGCGCTTGTGACCCAGATGCACGCCGTCGAAAAAGCCGGTCGCCGCTACAGCCATTTCACCAGTTCGAGGTCCTGCCGGTGCGGGAGGTCCGGATTCTTGGCGAAGATGCGGACGGCGCTCTCGTAGGTACCGGAAATCTCGGGGACCAATTCAGCGCCATACGAGGCCACACCCACGTCGGACGACTTGACATGGAACGGATAGATGGCTACGATATGGTGTTCACCCTTGGCGTTCAGCTCGGTAAGCAGGATCTCGGCGCCGATGTCCTCGGGATCCAGGTCACCGATCGAGAGCACAAGCTCCGAAGCGTAGGCCTGGCCCAGGGTAATGGACGACTGGGCGCTGGACGGACGCGAGAACGAGACCACTTCAATATGCGGCCATTCGCGGCGCACCCGCTTTTTCCAGAAGGCGATGTCGCGGGCCATGGCGAAGTCGTCGGCCAGCAGCTTGCTTGCACGCTCGCACATCGGTTCGTAATACTTGTTGCAGTAGTCGGTCAGCATCCGGTTGGTGGTAAAGTTGCAGGCCACCTGAGCAACCGTGTTCTTGATGATAGCGATCCATTCGGCGGAGAGACCGTCTGCGTCGCGGTCGTAGAAGGTCGGCACGATCTCGGACTCCAGAATGTTGTAGATGGTCGAGGAATCGAGGTCGTCCTGGAACGACTGGTTGTCGTAGGTACGCTCCATCTTGAGCGCCCAGCCGGCTCCGGGCTTGTAGCCTTCCACCCACCAGCCATCGAGCACAGAGAAGTGCATCACACCGTTCATCACGGCTTTCTCGCCGCTGGTGCCGGATGCTTCCTGCGGACGTGTCGGGTTGTTCATCCACACGTCGACGCCCTGCACGAGCAACTTGGCGATGGTAATGTCGTAGTTCGGTACGAACACGATCTTGCCGATGAACTGCGGCATCTTCGAGATGTCGATGATGCGCTTGATCAGGTCCTGGCCGGCCTTGTCGGCCGGGTGGGCCTTGCCGGCAAACAGGAACTGCACCGGATGCTCGGGGTTGTTGACGATATCGTTCAGGCGTTCGAGGTTGCTGAAGAGCAGCGTGGCGCGCTTGTAAGTGGCGAAACGACGGGCAAAGCCGATGGTCAGGACATCGTCGCGCAGGGTCTTGCGGATCTTCACAATCTCATGCGGCGAATAATGGCTCGTGAGGGAGGTGTCGGACATCAGGTCCTTCACTACGTCGATCAGGCGCTTGCGCAACAACTGACGGACCTGCCAGATCTTGCGGTCGGGCACCTGGTAGATGCCTTCGAAGCAGCTCTTGTCGTAGTGGTGCGTCTTGAATGCATCGCCGAACACCTGGGCGTGGATCTCCTTCCATTCGGGCGCCGTCCACGTAGGATAGTGCACACCGTTGGTCACGGAACTCACATTCAGCTCTTCCGGCAGGTAGCCGGGCCACATCGGCGCGAAGATCTTCTGGCTTACGCGGCCATGCAGCCAGCTCACACCGTTGATCTCCTGCGACAGGTTGGCCGCCAGGAAACTCATCGAGAATTTCTCGTCGGGGTCATCTACGTGGATTTTGCCCAGGCTCATAAAGGTGCGCCAATCGATCTTCATACGCTCAGGATAGTGCGAAATGTACACGCGGAGCAGGTCCTCGGTGAAGGCATCGTGGCCGGCCGGAACCGGGGTATGCGTAGTAAAGAGCGAGGAGGCGCGGACCACCTCGAGGGCTTCCGGATACGAGAGGTTGTCGTTCTGGATATATTCGCGCAGGCGCTCGAAACCGCAGAAAGCGGCGTGGCCTTCGTTGCAGTGGTATACATCAGCATCGATGCCCAGGGCGCGCAGGGCGCGGATGCCACCCACACCCAGCAGGAGTTCCTGCTTCAGTCGGTTTTCCCAATCGCCGCCGTAGAGCGAGTGCGTCACGTTGCGGTCTTCGGGCAGGTTGTCCTCATAGTCGGTGTCGAGCAGGAAGAGGTCGGTGCGGCCCACCTCCACCCGCCAGATACGGGCATTCAGGTTACGGCCCGGGAACGCGACCCTGACCGTCAGCCAGTTGCCTTCCGCATCGCGGACCGGCGTGGCCGGTATCTTCGTAAAATCCTGCGGCGTGTAGTCGGCTATCTGGTCGCCGTAGGCGGAAAGCCGCTGCGTGAAGTAGCCGTGGCGGTAGAGCAGACCGATGGCGGTCATGTTGACCTTCATGTCGGAGGCTTCCTTCAGGTAGTCGCCGGCCAGGATGCCCAAGCCACCGGAATAGATCTTCAGGGAAGTGTCGATGCCGTATTCCATGCAGAAGTAGGCCACACGGGCGCCCGGCCGGGCGTCCTTCTCGGCCATATAGGCCGTGAACGCTGAATAGACCGCGTCGAGACGGGCCAGGAACTTCTCGTCGCGCTCCAGCTGGCGGTACAGCTTGAGCGGGATCTTGTCGAGGAGCAGGAGCGGGTTGCCACCCACCTTCTTCCAGAGATCCGGGTCGATATCGCGGAACAACTCGATGGCCGGCTGGTTCCAGCACCACCAGAGATTCTTGGCCAGGGCTTCCAGATGCTTCAGTCGGTCGGGGAGCTCGCGGCTGATGAACACGCTGTTCCAGGAAGGCTCATTCGCGGAAAAGAGGTCATAGGTGTGCGGCTCCTCATCAGGCACTTCGGTAAACTCGCCGCGAACGGCCTGCACCTTGTCGATGGCCTTGGTATAAGCCTCTTCGTAATAAACGATATTGTTGTGCCACAGCGCGATCTCAGATACCTTCTTCGCGTTGGCACGATATTCAACGCGGCCTTCGGCCGACAGGTCAGCCACTTCAAGGATACGGTCGACTACGCGGTCAGCCACCTCGCTGTAGTTGGCGTCGTTGCGCTCGATGACGGTGATGCCCGGATGCGGCTCCTCGCAGTGCTCGCGTACCCAGAGGCCGAAGCCGGCCAGCGAGGTCGTCGTGGTCGGGACGCTGAAAGCCAACGACTCGAGCGGGGTGTAACCCCACGGTTCGTAATACGACGGAAAGACGGTCAGGTCCATGCCCACGAGCAACTCGTAGTAACTCATGTTGAAAATGCCGTCGTCGCCGTTCAGGTATGTCGGGAAGAAGAACACGTCGACCTTCGCGCCCGGCTGGTTGTGCAGGCCGCGGGTCCGCAGGCTGCGCATCACGATGTCGTAGTCGTCCATCAGGTAGTGGCTCACCTGGGTCGTGTACTGGCTGCCGTTGCCCCCCAGTTTGGCAAGTAGTTCCTTGTCGGGGCCGTTGTTGCCCGAGGGCACCATGATGAACGCCACAATGCGGCGGCCGGCGTAGTCGCTGGCCTGCAGGCGGCCGAGGGCGTCCACGAACACGTCGATCCCTTTGTTGCTGAACTCATAACGGCCGCCAATCGCCACCAGGATGCTGTCGGCGGGCAGTTCCTCGCCGGCCATCGCGGATGCGACGGTGATAAGTTTCTCGCGTGCAGTGCGACGGCAGTCGTCGTACTTGTCCTCTTCGGGGGTAAAACTGTTCTCAAAGCCGTTGGGGGTGATGACGTCGCAGTCACGTCCCAGGAACTGACGGCACTCGCGCGCCGTGATCTCGCTCACTGTCGTGAATACATCGGCGGTAACAGCCGTGGCCTTCTCGAGCGAATGACGGGCTACCACGCCGTATTCATGGGCGAGGCGGTCAGCGTCCAAAGTCTCGAGCCCGTCGTACAGCGGGATGTTCTTACCAGCCACGCAACGGCCGATGACCGTGGCATGGGTGGTGAAGATCGTGCCGATCGGCAGGTTCGACATCTTGACATAAAGCAGGCCGGCGCCGGTCATCCACTCATGGAATTGCGCCACGACCTTCTCGTGCGGTTTCACGTAGTAGCGCACGAAACTCTCGATGACCTTTCCAGCCGCATAGCCGAAGAGGGCGGACTCCACGTAGTCCCAGTTACCGCTAATCGAATCCACGCCGAAACGTTTCCAGAGCTCGGTCAGGATGTCGTCCTTGCGGCTGATGAACGTCGTGAAATCGACGAGGATGGCCACCGGATGCCCGGCCACGTTCCAGCGACCCACGCGGAGGCGGAGGCCTTCATTCGCCGCGGACTGGCGCCACGAGCGGAACAGCGAAGGGTCCTCCTTGAATTCAGGATTCTGGGCGACGTCGCGCCAGACATCGGGTCCTATGTGTATATGATGGTTTTTCTTGAATGAACCGCTCAGATAGAGGGCTTTGGTCGCAATGACGGTATGGATGCCGCCTACCTTGTTGCATACTTCCCAACTGGTCTCGAACAGGTAGTCGGGCATCGTGAATCTTTCTTCCATCGGATCTTATTTGGTTTTCTTTTCTTTGAGTTTTTCCCGGACACGCAGTTCAAAGTCAGCCAGCACGTTCATGTAGTTGATGAAGGCCTCGTACGGGGTGTCGTAGGGATTGAAGTAACTGTGGACGCTGCCGTCCGAGAAGAACTTCGTGCACATATAATAGAAGTGATCGCTCTCCTGCAGTTTGCGGAAGACGCTAATCAGGTTCTCATCTTTCGTCTTGTAGACATCGGCTTCCAAGGCGTAGAGCTTGTTGAAGGCCTCTTCCTGCAACTCGTTGCCGAGCCAGGCGCTGGTGTCACGCTCCTCGTCGGCCCAGGAGATGGGATACGGCACGTGGAGCGGGGCCACCGGCTGGTAGCGCTGGCCCGCCTCGGAAGGCGTGCAGAAATCAAAGCCGCGCGACAGGATGGCGGCGGGCAGGGCGTTCATGAAGTCGAAGATGCCCGACGCGCTGCGCTGGTGCTCGCCGAAAGTCTCGTAGTCCATGAACAGGTTGAGCACGTCGCCCTTCTCCAGGGCGGCGGTCACCCAGTCTGCGTATTTGTCGGCCGTCAGCGGCCAGCTGTTCCATCCCTTGTCGGAGAAACGGAAGGCGATGTCGTCGCTCAGGGTAAAGTTACGCAGCAGCAGCTTCAGGCGAGGATTCACGGCGTTCACATACACGAAGTCCGGGCTCTTCCAGCCCAGGATGTGCTTGGCACCTTCGGTCAGCATCACGCCGTAGCCCATTTCGGCCACCGTGGCGCCGATCATGTCGGAGTACAGCAACTCGGTGTTGCGGAACACGGTGGGCTTGACGCCGAAGAGTTTCTTCATCAGGTCGGCGTGGAGTTTCACCTGTTTCTTGAATTCGGACACGGAGGAAAGCGAGGCCAGCGAATGGGCGTACGTCTCGCTGAGGAACTCCACGCAGCCGGTGGCGGCGAGAGCCTTGAAACTGTCGATCACCTCGGGCACATAGCGCTCAAACTGCTCGAGGGCGACGCCGGAGATGGAGAAGGCCACCTTGAAGGCGCCGTTATGCCGCAGGATCAGGTCGTGCAGCATGCGGTTGGCCGGCAGATAGCAACGTTCGGCCACGCGGCGCACGATGGTCCGGTTCGAAAAATCGTCGAGATAGTGGAAGTCGTTGCCGATGTCGAAGAAGCGGAACTGCCGCAGACGGTCGGGCTGGTGGACTTGGAAGTAGAAACAAACTGACTTTTTATTCATGGCGATACTTTTTTATTTTCCGTTCACGGCCGATTCGTAGACATGCTTCACCTTGACGGCGGCGCTGTCCCATTTCAGGTTGTCGACCTCTTCGCGACCCTTCTCCGCGGCCAGACGGGGAAGTGCCGGATAGTTGAGAAGGCCATACATGGCGTCAGCCAGGGCATTGACGTCCCAGAAGTCCACCTTGATGGCGTACTTGAGCACTTCGGCCACGCCCGACTGCTTCGAGATGATGGTCGGCACGTCGGTCTTCATGGCCTCGAGCGGAGAGATGCCGAAAGGCTCGGAGACGGACGGCATCACATAGACATCGGAAAGGGCGAACATCTTCTGCACGTCGTCGCCGCGCAGGAAGCCTGTAAAGTAGAAGCGGTCCGCGATGCCGAGCTTGGCAACGTAACGGACGCAGCGGTTCATCATGTCGCCGCTGCCGGCCATCACGAAACGGGTGTTCGGGCAGACCTTCAGCACCTTGGCCGCCGCCTCGATGAAATACTCGGGACCCTTCTGGAAGGTGATGCGGCCCAGGAAGGTGATCACCTTGTCGCGGACGCCGCGTTCCACCTCGATCCGCTCGCGGCCGGAGAAGTCCACAGCGTTGTGGACCGTCACCACCTTGGCGGGGTCGATGCCGTATTTGTTGATGACGATGTTGCGGGTAAGGTCGGAGACCGTGATGACCTTGTCGGCCTCGAGCATGCCCATGCGTTCGATGTTGAACACGCGGGTATCGATGTTGTCGGCGCTGCCGCGGTCGAACGAGGTGGCATGCACGTGGATGACCAGCGGCTTGCCCGACACGCGCTTGGCGGCGATGCCGGCCAGGTAGGTCAGCCAGTCGTGGGCATGGATCACGTCGAATTCCTGTTCGGCGGCGATCGCACCACCCACCATGGCGTAGCGAGACACCTCCTCCATCAGGTTCTTGCCGTACTTGCCGGAGAATTTGTATTTCTGACGGAAATAGAACTTGAACTCCTCACTTTGGCTGCGCTGCTCCGCCTCGACCAGGTCCGTGAAATCGACCGGGTCGATGTAGGGATGCAGGTTGGAACCCACGCGCAGGAACTGTACCTTGCCCAGGAATTCCTCCACGTCGTGGCAGGTGTCGTAAACCGCCACGTCGCTCGCATTGATGATACGGACCGAACTCTGGTCCTCGTCGCCGCTGGCGGACGGCATCACGAAGAGCACGTCCACGCCGCAATGGGCCAGACCCTTGGTCATTCCGTAGCAGGCTGTTCCCAGACCGCCCGCGATATGGGGCGGGAACTCCCAGCCGAACATCAGGACTCTCATAACGATTCCTCCTTATATTGCTTGATCAGATATTTCACACGCAGGATCTCCGATACGCTCAGCGCGGAGTTGATGGCGCCGTGCGGCATGTATGGCGGGTCACCGTCATAGATCTCGGCCACCGCGGCGATGCCGTGGATGTTGAGGTCTTCCTGGAAACCGTCGATCAGCGCCTGGGCCTCGCGCACGAACGAGGCGCCGTAGAGCTTGAAGCTGGCAGCGACGTAGGCACCCAGCAGCCAGGGCCGGTTGCAGCCGTTGTGCGTGGCGGTGTCACGCTCGATCTGGTTGCCGTCGTAACGCGAGCGATAGCGCGGGTTCTTCGGCGAGAGGGTACGGATACCGCGCGTGGTCACGAGCTCGCGCGAGACGGCGTGCAGGATTTCGGCCTGCACCTCCTCCGACACGGGGCTGTAGTCCAGTGAGCAGGCGTACAGCTGGTTCGGACGGGTGAAGATGTTCTGTCCCATCTCGTCCACGTAGTCGGCCAGGTGGTGGCGTTCCTCCACCCAGAACATATCGTAGAAATTAGCCTCGATGGCGGCTTTGACTTCCGCGCAGCGGGTCGTAAAGGCATTCGGTTTGGCGTAGCAGAGCTCGTGGTCGAGCGCATAGCACACGGCATTGTACCACAAGCAGTTGGTTTCTACCTGATAGCCCCGGCGCTCCGTCACGGGCTGGCCGCCGATGTAGGCGTTCATCCAGCTCAGGGCCACGCCCGGCTTTTCGGCCCACAGCAGGCCGTTGCTGCGCAGCTTCACTTCGGGACGGCCGTCCAGGTAGCTCTGGACCACCTGTTTGAGGAACTTGCCGTACTTCTTCCAGGCACCGGCGTCGTCGCCGGTATAGCGGGCCAGGTGCTGCACGGCTTCCGTCAGGCGCAGGGGGGATTCCACCTGGTCGCTGCCATGCAGGTAGGCTTCCTTGTGTTCCGCAATGAGGTCGGAGAGGATTTTCTCGAACAGTTTCACATCGCCCGTGTTATAGAGCGTCAGGCCCGGGAGGGCGATGGCCGTCTCGCGCATGCCGCCGATCTCGTGCCACGAGAAACCGGTGCAGATGCGGGAATAAGGGCCTTCGTATGCGAAGAGCTGCTCGGCGGCCGCCTTCAGGCAGCTGTCATAATCCGTGCGGGGCATGCGACGCTTCGCCTCGCGGGTGAACTGAGCCTTGAGCCCGCGCGGCAGGACCGGCTCGGTAGAGGCGGAGAACACGATGCTCTCCCCTTTCTCGAGCGGCATCTCGAAGAAGCCCGGCACGAGCAGGTCTTCCTTGCAGTCGAAACCACGGCGGTATTCCTCCTTGTAGACGATGTCCTTGTACCAGTCGGGCACATGAACGTACTCGCACGGCTTGGAGATCTGCAGGTGCAACTGCGGGAAGTCGCGGTAGAGGCAGAACGACACGCCGCCGTCCTCAGCGCGGTAGTGGGTGTCAGCGTCGCCGTTGGCCACCGTCAGCGCATGGATGCTCCGGAACGCGAGGTAGGGTTTGAGCCGCAGCACGGTGTGCGAATGGGCGTCGAGCAGCGTGTAGCGTATCAGCAGCTGGTCGGCGCCGACCACGAAGAGGATCTCTTTCTTGAAGAGCATGCCGCCCACCCGGTAAGTGATCACCGGATAGGGGTCCATTTCGAAGTCGACGATGTATTTGTGCCCGCGGGGTTCATAGATGTCCCCGTAGCAGTGGATGCCCAGGTTGAAGGGCATGCCGTGTTGCAGCAGCGTCTCGTCAAGGGCGGAAAGCAGCATATAGCGGTGCCCGCCGAACTTCTCGATCGGCACGGCCATCAGGCCGTGATACTTGCGGGTATTGCACCCCACGATGGTGGTGTTGCAGTAGCCGCCGGCCCGGTTGGTTGCGAGAAGTTCCCGTTTGAGGGAGTATTCGAGATTCACGAGCTCCGCCTTGTTGAATTGCAAATAAGCCATGGTCTCACTGATTTAATTGCGCAAAAGTACGGAAAAATATGATATGTACTACTATTTAATCTTTTTTAATACTTGTACGGTCCGGCTCGGAAGGTACAGGTAGAGCAGGTCCTCCTTCCCTTCCCGGACTGTTTGGTGGGTCAGCGCGTCGTCATTGCGGCTGAAGCCGCCGAAGGATGCGGCGTCACTGTCAAGCGCCATTGCATACTTGCCTGCCGCCACGGGGAAACCGTAGCGGTCGAAGGAGTATTCGGGGTTGAAATTGAAAGCGAACACCAGCCCGGCACGTTCGAGCAGCAGCACTTTCTTCTCCTCGTCGCAGCGCAGGCAGTGGACCGGCTCGCCCAGGAGCGCGTTCTCCGTTGCCATGTGCAGCATGGCTTGCTCGAAGCTCCACAGATCGTGATAGCGCAACTGCGGATTGTCAACCAGCGACCACTGGCGGCGGGCATAGAAGAACGACCAGTCGTTGCCTTCCCGCGGGAAGTCAATCCATTCGGGGTGCCCGAACTCATTGCCCATAAAGGTCAGGTAGCCGTCGCCGGCCGTGGCCAGGGTCACCAGGCGGATGAGCTTGTGGAGCGCAATGCCCCGGTCGATGACCAGGTTCTGCGAACCGCGGTTCATGCTCCAGTACATCTCCTTGTCGATGAGGCGGAAGATGATGGTCTTGTCGCCCACCAGCGCCTGGTCGTGGCACTCCGCGTAGCTGATGGTGCGCTCGTCGGCGCGCTTGCCCGAGAGTTCGTGCCAGATCTCGCCCATGCTCCAGTCCCAGTCGCTGCGTTCTTTGATCCACTTGATCCAGTGGTCGGCCACGCCCATGCTCATCCGGTAGTCGAACCCGATGCCGCCTTCGGCGATGGGCGCCGCCAGGCCGGGCAGGCCCGACATGTCTTCGGCGATGGTGAAGGCGTTGGGGTTCATCTCCTTGACCAGGATGTTGGCCAATCCCAGGTAAGTAATCGCATCGCCGTCCTGTCCGCCATCGAAATAGCAGTCGTAGTTGGTAAAGTCGCGGCCCAGCCCATGGTCGTAGTAAAGCATGCTCGTGACGCCGTCGAAACGGAAGCCGTCGAGGCAGTACTCCTCCATCCAGTATTTGAGGTTCGACAGCAGGAAATGGATGGTCTGGCCTTTCCCGTAGTCGAAGCAGCGGGAACCCCAGGCGGGGTGCTGGCCGCGGGGGCCTTCGTGGAAGTAGGTGGTGTAGGAACCGTCGAGCCGGCTGAGGCCTTCCACCTCGTTGCTCACGGCATGGCTGTGGACGACATCCATGATCACGGCGATGCCGGCCTGGTGGGCCGCGTCGACCAGCGCCTTGAATTCCTCGGGCGTGCCGAAACGGCTGCTCAGCGCATAGAAACTCGACACCTGATAGCCGAAGCTGCCGTAGTAGGGATGTTCCTGCAAAGCCATGATCTGCAGGGTATTATAGCCCGTCTCGATCACGCGAGGCAGCACTTGCTGGCGGAACTCCGTAAAGGAAGCCACTTTTTGTCCTTCGGAACTCATGCCGATGTGGGCTTCGTAGATGAGGGGATTGTCGATACGGGGACCGCGTTTCCTGCGCCAGCGATAGGGTTTGGCAGGATCCCATACCTGGGCGCAGAAGGCCTTGGAATCGGGATCCTGCACGCAGCGGGTGGCATACGCGGGGATACGTTCTCCTCCGCCGCCGGGCCACTCCACGTACCACTTGTACAAATCACCGTGCACTACTTTTTCGCCAGGCACGCGCAACTCCCAGTTGCCGCCGCCGATGGGCTGGAGCGCCCATTCTTCGCTGCGGCGCCAGTCGTTGAAGTCGCCCAGCAGGTATATCTTGGAAGCATTGGGTGCCCACTCACGGAACACCCATGCGCCATTCTCCTGGTGGAGACAGTAATACATCGCGCCGTTGATGGCTTTCTTCAGGGGCCTGCGTTTGCCCGCAATGGAATCTTTTACGCGAAGGATCTGTTGGTTACGTCCTTCGATGGCATCCTTGTAAGGCGCCAGCCACGGGTCTTTCTCGTAGATTTTCATATTATTCGTCTTTCATTATTTTTTCGACTTCTTCCAGGTTTCCCTGGACATACGCCCGGCACCAGCGGACCAGCTCCATGGCCTTCTTCACATCCGCCCCGATCGCGCTCAGATCCCGCTCCGGGTCCTCGATCTTCTTCACCAACGCCTCCAGCTCGGCGAAGACTTCTTCGTATTTCTTATTCTTTTCCATATTTCACATTGTTAACTTCAGCCTCGACGATGCCGTCGCGGAACATCAGGGTGAGGCGGTCGCCGGGCGTGAAGGCGGCGGCGGTGGCAGTGCGGCGGCCGTTTTTGAGGGCGATGAGGAAACCGCGTTCGAGCGCTTTCCGGGGGTTGACGGCGTCAAGGCGGAGGGCCAGGTTGTCGAGTTTGGCAAAGGCATCGGCATGGCGAAGGTGGACGGCGTGTGTCATCCGAAGCCGCAGGGCGTCGAGGACGCCGAGCTGACGGGTGGCGTGCGTCCGGACAGCCAGGTGCAGGCGCTGCAGGAGCAGGTCCACCTGCCAGGCTTCGGCCGCGAAGCGCTCGATCAGCCAGTCGGCCAGGGCCGTCGGGGTCTTGACATGCGTATGGGCCACCATGTCGGCCACGTGGTAGTCGTGGTCGTGGCCGATGGCTGTCAAGACGGGAAGGGGGAACTGGGCCACATTGACGGCCAGCTCATAGTCGTCGAAGCAGACCATGTCCATGGCGCCGCCGCCACCGCGGAGGATGAGCGCCGCGTCAAAATCGTCCGCCTGCGCGGCGATCTGGTCGAGCGCCGCGATAATGCTTGCCGGCGCCGCCTCGCCTTGCATGAGGGCTGGGAAAAGTTGGATCTGGAACCGGAAGCCGTACTCATTTTCTTCCAGATGCCGCCGGAAGTCGCGCCAGCCGGCCGCCGTCTCGCTCGAGACCACGGCCAGACGCCGCGGCAGCATCGGGAGCGGCAGCTGCGCGTTCATCACGAACATCCCCTCGTCCTGCAGCCGTGCGATGGTGCGCTGCCGCGCGAGTTCCAACTCGCCCACGGTAAAAGACGGGTCGATGTCGTACACCACCAGCGAGAGGCCGTACACGGCCGAATAACTCACCTGCACGCGCACCAGCACCTGCATCCCGGGAGCCAGGCCACGCCCGGTCTGTGCCTCGAAAAAGGGCCGGATCATCCGCCAGGATGAAGCCCATACGACGGCAGATGCCTTGGCCAGCAGCGCATTGGAATCAGGGTCCTTTTCCACCAGCGTGAGGTAGCAGTGCCCCGACGGGTGCTGCTTCAGCTCGCTGACCTCGGCCCTCAGCCACAATGTCTCCGCGAACTGCGCGTCCAGCGCCTGTTTCACCTGCTCGAGCAGGGCTTTCAGACCGATGGAATCCTTCTCTTCCATTTCCTACAAATATACGAAAATATTCCGCAAAAATTCGTACTTTTGCAAAACCAATCCGTCGCACCCATGATCATCAAGCAGGCCCTTTTTGCCGGAAGCAGCCAGCGCACTGACCAGAAGCCGAAAGTCCGCCATCCGGAGTTCGCCTTCATCGGACGGAGCAACGTCGGAAAATCGTCGCTCATCAACCGCCTGTGCGGCGTCAACGGACTGGCCCACACTTCTTCCACGCCCGGCAAGACGCAACTCGTCAACCATTTCCTGATCAACGATTCGTGGTATCTCGTCGACCTGCCGGGGTACGGCTATGCCAAGATGGGCAAGAAGGGGCGCGAGAAGCTGCAGGGCATCATCAGCGACTACATCCTCCACAGCGAGGACATGGTGCTGCTGTTCGTGCTGCTCGATGCCCGCCACGACCTCCAGGCCATCGACCGCGACTTCATTACCGAGCTCGGCCAGGAGGGCATCCCCTTCGCCCTGATCTACACCAAGTGCGACAAGCTGGGCGTCAACGCCCTGCAGGCACAGGTGGAGCGCAATGCGGCCGTCCTCCGCGAGACCTGGGAGGAGCTCCCGCCCACGTTCTGCAGCTCCGCCGAGACGGGTCAGGGCCGCGAAGATATCCTCACTTACATCGAAACCATCCTCAACAACCTATAAAAAACCTCCTCAACTTCCATGGAAGAATACGATCACAAACTGAAGATCTTCGCCTGCAAGAATTCCCAGACGTTTGCAGAGCAGATCGCGAAGAAACTGAACACGAACCTCGGTAACTCGGAACTGACCGTCTTCAGCGACGGCGAGTTCCAGCCGCAATATATCGAGAGCGTGCGCGGCGCCACGGTGTTCATCGTCCAGAGCACCAACCCGCCGGCCGACAATCTCTTCGAACTCCTGCTGATGATCGACGCGGCCCGTCGCGCCTCCGCCTACAAGGTGATCGCCGTGATCCCCTACTTCGGCTGGGCCCGCCAGGACCGCAAGGACCGCCCCCGTGTATCCATCGCGGCCAAGCTCGTGGCCAACATGCTGACCGCCGCCGGCTGCGACCGCGTGATGACCTGCGAACTGCACGCCGCCCAGATCCAGGGTTTCTTTGACATTCCCGTCGACCACCTTTGGGCCACCTCCATTTTCATTCCGTATATCAAAGCGATGAACATCGAAAACCTGTCGATCGCCTCGCCGGACATGGGCGGCGCCAAGAAGGCCAACGTCTACGCCAAGCACCTCAACGCGCCGCTGATCATCTGCCACAAGGACCGCACGAAAGCCAACGTCATCGGCAGCATGACCGCCATCGGTGAGATCGAGGGCCGCAATGTCGTGATTGTTGACGACATGGTCGATACCGCCGGCACCATCACCAAGTGCGCCGACGTGCTGAAGGAGCGCGGCGCCCTGAGTGTCCGGGCCATCTGCACGCACCCGATCCTCTCGGGCCCGGCCTACGACCGCATCAACGCCTCCCCCATTCAGGAATTCCTCGTCGCCGACACCATTCCGCTCCAGGCGGACAAGGACAACGCCAAATTCACTGTCCTGTCCATGACCGGCGTGTTCGCCGACGTAATCGACCGCATCTACCACAACGAGCCGGTCAGCGACATGTTCATCCGCAGCTAAGCCATGATTCTCGAACCCTCCCTCTCCATCACCGAAGTCCACGACGGCATCGTGGCCAAGATCAAGCAATACTTCGCGTCCGCCGGCATGAAGCAGGCAGTCATCGGCCTTTCGGGCGGCATCGACTCAGCTCTGGTGGCCACCCTGGCGGTCGACGCGCTTGGCGCGGAAAACGTGCACGGCATCCTCATGCCGTCGGAGTTCTCGTCGCTGAGCTCGGTTACCGACTCCATCGAGCTGGCCAACAACCTGGGTGTTGCCTACGACATCGTCCCCATCGAGAAGATCTACAAGCGGGCGATGATCGAGATGTTCCGCTTCTTCGAGCTGGGCAAGTGGAGCGTGGCGCAGGAGAACCTGCAGGCCCGCATACGCGGCACCATCCTGATGACATGGGCGAACCGCTTCAACGCCCTGCTGCTCAACACGTCGAACAAGAGCGAGCTCTTCACGGGCTACGGCACGCTGTACGGCGACCTGTGCGGTGCCATCATGGTGATCGCTGACCTCTACAAGGTACAGGTTTACGAGTTGTCGCATTACGAAAACACTCTGCACGAGAAGGAGGTGATTCCCGAGGCCATCCTAACGAAAGCACCCTCCGCTGAACTTCGCCCAAACCAGAAGGACAGCGATTCACTGCCTGAATACGAACTGCTCGACCCGGTGCTCCATGCGCTCTGCGAGGAGGAACTCTCCCCCGAGGAGGTAGTGGCGCGCGGCACCGACGCGGCGCTGGTCGACCGCATCGTGCGGCTCAAGAAGGCCGCCGCGTTCAAGGTTATGCAGATTCCGCCCGTGATCACGGTAGGCACGCACGCCATCGTGCCGCCATTCAAGCAGATTTAACGCATTCCGCGCATGAAAGTCGTCCTCCTTGCCATCTTGCTGCTGGCCCTCGGCGTCGCCGGGATGGCCGTCTCGATCCTGGTGAAGAAGGACGGAAAGTTCCCCGACGGCGAGATCTCCCACAACAAGGAGCTCCGCCGCCGGGGCGTCATTTGCGCGAAAGAGGAGGAAATGCGGCTGTGGCGCAAGCGCCACCCTTCTAAAGCCGCTTCGGGCGAGCGGCCGGACACTTGTCCGCCCGGCGGCTGCGACGGCTGCGCATTCATGCAACAATAAGAAAAAAGCCCCGACTGGGGCTTTTTTCTTATATTTGCGGCCGTATGACACTCTTTCTGACAGGGAGTCCCACGCGGTACGGCGAGGACCATTTTACGGAGGACAACGGCTTCCTGGCGGCGGTCAAAGCCGCGCTGGCGGAGGCCACGGGCGGACGCCGCGCCCCGCGCGTGCTGCTGGTGAGCGCCGCGCCGGACGACCGCGGCTTCACCGATTCCGTGCTGGACGGTATGTCGCTGTGTATCCACAATTCCGGCATCGCCACCGCCTCCATCACCATGCTCGACCGGCGCAATGCGCACCAGGCGGCAGCGCTGGTGAAGAAGGCCGACTGGGTGGTCATGTGCGGCGGGCATGCACCGACGCAGAACCGTTTCATCCACGAGATCGGCCTTAAGGAGATCCTGAAAGATTTCGACGGCGTGATCCTGGGCTGCAGCGCCGGCTCGATGAACTGCGCGGACTGGGTCTATTCGCATCCCGAGTTCAACGGCGAAGTGGTTGATCCCACCTACCGCCGCTGGCTGCGCGGACTGGGCCTGACCGATATCAATCTGGTGCCGCACCTGGAGCAGGTGCGCCACTGGATCATCGACGGCAAGCGCCTGTTCGAGGACATCGCCTTCCCCGACAGCTGGGGCCACCGCTTCTATGCTTTCCGCGACGGCGGATACGTCATCGTGAAGGACGGCCGGAGCGAGCTCCGCGGCGAGGCATACGAAATTTCCCGCGGCACCATGCGCCGCATTTCCGAAGAAAACACATCATTCACGTTTATGAACCTGATATTCATTTCCCCCCATTTCCCGCAGACCTACTGGCAATTCTGCGCCGGCGCCAAGCGCAACGGTGTGAACGTGCTGGGCATCGCGGACACCAATTACGAAAACCTTCCGTCCGAACTCCGCGCGAGCCTCACGGATTATTATAAGGTGAACAACCTGGAGGACTACAGCGAGGTCTACCGCGCCGTGGCCTGGTTCGCCCACAAATTTGGCAAGATCGACTGGATCGAGTCGAACAACGAATTCTGGCTCACCCAGGACGCGCGCCTGCGCACCGACTTCAACGTCACGACCGGCATCCAGAGCGACCGTGTGGCCGCCATCCGCAACAAGAGCGAGATGAAGAAGTACTATTCCCTGGGCAACGTCCCCACCGCCCGCCAGATCAAGGGCAGCGAAGGGAAGAAAGCCGTGCAGGCTTTCGTCAGGAAGACCGGATATCCGGTCATCGCCAAGCCCGACAGCGGCATGGGCGCTTCCGGCACTTTCAAGATCACGAATGACAAGGAATTGGAGGCCTGGTTCGCGGCACACGCCGACAACTTCGGCTATTTCGTCATCGAGGAGTTCGTCACCGGCCTGTTGGTGAGCTATGACGCCATCTACAATTCAAAGATGGAGCCCATCTTCGAGAACAACACCGTGTTCCCGACGCCCATCATGGAGATCGTGCACGACAACCTCGACACCTGCTACTGGACCAACAAGACCGTGCCGGCCAAGCTGGCCGCCATCGGCCGCCGGACGGTGAAGGCCTTCGGCATCAAGAGCCGCTTCGTCCATCTGGAATTCTTCCAGCTCGACCGCGACCGCGAAGGCCTGGGCAAGAAAGGCGACTACGTAGGCCTGGAGGTAAACATGCGTCCGCCGGGCGGCTACACCCCCGACATGATGAACTACGCCCACTCGACCGACGTCTTCCAGATCTGGGCCGATATGGTGGCCTTTGACGAGCGCCGCAAGGGACAGGGCGGCCAATACTATTGCGCATACGCCTCCCGCCGCGACGGCATGGCCTACGTCCATAGCCATCAGGAAATCATGGAAAAATATAGGGCTGACTTCTGCTTCCAGGGCCGTGTCCCCGACGCCCTGGCAGACGACCTGGGCAACCAGTGCTACATCGTCCGCTTCCCGGACAAGAAGGCCATCGAGCCGTTCTTCCGGTTCGTCACAGAGAGGCGATGAAAGCTATGGCTGGAGGATGTCCATCCTCCAGCCGATGGATTATTTCTTCTTGAGTTCGTCGCGAATCTCGCGAAGGAGCTGGATGTCTTCGGGAACGACAGGCTCAGCCGGCTCCGGAGCGGGTTCTTCCTTCTTCTTGCTCATCTTGTTGATTCCCTTGAGCACGAAGAAGATGCAGAGGGCGATGATCAAGAAGTCGACAGCGGCCTGGATGAAATTGCCGTAGGTGAGATAGACGCCCGGCTTGACTACTTCACCGGCGGCGTCGACCACTTCGCTGCGCAGCGTGACAGCCAGCTTGGTGAAGTCCACGTTGCCGAGCAGCGCGCCGATGAGCGGCATGATGATGTCCGCGACCAGCGAGGAGACGATCTTGCCGAATGCACCGCCGATGACCACGCCGACGGCCATGTCCATCACATTGCCCTTGAGGGCGAATTCCTTGAATTCTTTGATGAGTCCCATAGTGTTATGTTTTAGTGAACGATTTCCTGCATCCTCACAAAGTTAACTATTTTTTTCGGATGATGTTCAGGCCGTCGCGCAGGGGAAGGATGAAATTCTCCACGCGGTCGTCGCCGGCCACCAGGTCGTTGAAGGCCAGGATGCCGCGTGTCTGCTGGTCGCGGGGCGGCTCACCGGCGCAGACCTTGCCGTCCCAGAGCACGTTGTCGGCCACGATCCAGCCCCCGGAACGCACCAGATCGAAAACCGACTGGTAGTATGCCACGTAATCGCGCTTGTCAGCGTCGATATACACCAGGTCGTAGGTATCGTCGATCATCGGCAGGATGTCGAGCGCGTCGCCGATCAGCAGCCGGATGCGGTCTGACAGCCCGGCCCGGGCAAATCCTTCCCGGATGAGGTCTTCCATCTCGTCATTGATCTCGAGGGTGTCGATGCGGCCGCCCTCAGGCAGCGCGCCAGCCATCCAGAGGGCGGAATAGCCCGAGAACGTACCGATTTCCAGCACTTTGCGCGGCTGCAGCAGGAGTACCAGCTGGCGCAGGTACGCGCCCACTTCGGGACCGCACACCTGCCGGCCGTGGCTGGTCCGCAGCCAGCTCTGCCGCTCCACCCATGCGAGCGCCTCGGCCTGCGGCGCAGACATCTCCCGGATATAGCGTTCCAGCGCGTCCATGCTACTTGAAAGTCAGGGTGCAGAGGCGTTCCGGGGCCAGCACCAGGGCGGCCACCTGTTGCAGGCTTTCCCACGTGATGGCGTCGATGCGGCGGCGCACCTCCTCGTCGGAGAGGATCTCGTCGAACACGATCATGCTCTTGGCCATGCCGAGCACCTGCGTCTCGCCGTTGTCGGAGGCCACGGCCAGCTGGCCGATGAGCTGCTTCTTGGCAGTACGCAATGCACTTTCGGAGAGCGGTTTGTCGCGCAGGGTCGCGAGTTCTTCGTGCACCAGTTCGATGCAACGTTCGAGGTTGGGCTTCTCGCAGCCGAAATAGATGAGGAACGAGCCCGTATCGGCGAACTGGGTGAACGAAGCGTCGATGGCGTAGACCAGCGCGTTCTTCTCGCGGAGCCGCTGGTTGAGCCGCGAGTTGGCGCTCGGGCCGCCCAGCAGGTTGGCCAGCAGAATCAGCTCCATGCGCCGCTCGTCGTAGAACGAGAAGGCCGTGGTGCCGATGATGCAGTTGATCTGGTGGTTCTTCTTGGAAACCTCCTTATTGAAAATAGTGGGCTGCGGGAGTTGCTGCGGCGCGACCGGACGCGCGACCGGCGGCGCGGGCTTGTAGTCGGCGGGGATGTATTTGGCGACGGCCTGTAGCGCAATCTTCTCGGCCCGCTGCGGGGTCATATTGCCCACGATGGCGATGCACATCCGCTCGGGGCGGAAGTTCTCCCGCGCGTAGGCCTGCAGGGCCGCCGAATCGATCTTCCCCAGGCTCCGCGTGGTGCCCAGGATCGGGCGGGCCAGCGGACTGGGTTCGAAGAGCAGTTTCTCGAACTCCTCGAAGATGCACTCGGAGGGGGAATCCTTGTACATGTTGATCTCGTCGATCACCACGCAGCGCTCCTTGTCGAGCTCCTTCTGGGGGAAGGTGGAGGTGAAGGCCAGCTCGAAGAGCAGGTCCACCGCCTTGGCGGCATCTTCCTTCAGCACCGTGGAATAGAGCACCGTCTCCTCTTTCGCCGTATAGGCGTTCAGCTCGCCGCCCAACACTTCTAGGCGGTTGCTGATCTGCTGCGGGGAGCGCTTGGCCGTGCCCTTGAAGAGCATGTGCTCGGTCATGTGCGCGATGCCGCTGAAGGCCGCGGGCTCATTGCGCGTGCCCGACTGGATGGCCAGTGCCGAATAGGCGACCTGCGACCGGGTGCGCCGGAAGGCGAACCGGAGGCCGCAGTCGAAAGTTTTTGTGTAAATCATAGGGCAAAAATAGACATTTTATTCGTACATTTGTAGGCTATGGAACAATTCATCGTATCTGCCAGGAAATACCGGCCCAACAGTTTCGAGACGCTGCTCGGCCAGGAAACCATCGCGCGCACGCTCAAGAACTCGATCCAGCGGGGGCAGCTGGCCCACGCCTATCTCTTCTGCGGCCCGCGCGGCGTGGGCAAGACCAGCGCCGCCCGCATCTTCGCCAAGACCATCAACTGCAGCAATCCCGGTCCCGACCTGGAGCCCTGCGGGGAATGTGAATCGTGCCGGTCCTTCGCAGAGGGTCGTTCCTACAGCATCCACGAGCTTGACGCGGCCTCCAACAACTCGGTGGATGACATCCGCGCCCTGACCGACAAGGTGCGCATCCCGCCCCAGGTCGGCCGCTACAGCGTCTACATCATCGACGAGGTGCACATGCTCTCGCAACAGGCCTTCAACGCGTTCCTCAAGACGCTCGAAGAACCCCCGGCCCACGCTATTTTCATCCTGGCCACCACCGAGAAGCACAAGATCCTCCCCACCATCCTCTCGCGCTGCCAGACCTACGACTTCAACCGCATCAGCGTGGAAGACATGGTCCGCAACATGAAATCGATCGCCGAGAAGGAAGGCGTAACCATGAGCGAGGACGCCATGCACATCATCGCCCAGAAGGCCGACGGCGCCATGCGCGACGCCCTGACGCTCTTCGACCAGACGGTGGCCTTCTGCGGCAAGGAGGTGACCTACGAGCAGGTGATCCAGAACCTGAACGTGCTCGACTACGACTACTATTTCAGCCTGACGGACAACTTCCTGCGCGGTGACTACGCCCACGCGATGCTGACCTTCGACGAGATCCTCTCGAAGGGATTCAACGCCCAGAGCTTCATCGGCGGCCTGAGCACGCATTTCCGCGACCTGTTGGTCTGCAAGAACGAAGCCTCCCGCACCCTGCTTGAACTCGCGCCCACCGTTGCCCAGCGCTACCGCGAGCTGTCCGCAAGCTGTCCCGCCCCCTTCCTCTTCGAGGCCCTCAACATCACCTCCGCCTGCGAAGCCGCCTACAAGCAAAGCGGCAACCCCCGCCTGCTCATCGAATTCGCCCTGATGAAGATCTGCAGCCTGTCGGGCATCTTCGCCAGTGCACAGCCTACGGCAGCCGTCACCAGTGCCGGCTCCGCGGCTCGTGAGCAGAAACCCCAGGCGCAACCGGAACCCTTCGTGGCTGCGAGCACTCCCCACGAAAGAACCACGGTTGCTCCACCAGGCCAGCGCACCGCTCACGAGCCGAAGCCCGAAGAGCCCAAACCGAAGGCGAAACCCACCGGTCTGTCGATCAAGGCAATGATGGCCGAGGCCAAGCATGAGCCGGTGGCGTCGGAGTCGACCGAAGAGAAACCGGCGGGTGTGACCACCGACCTGGCCACTGCCTGGAAAGCCCTTGCCGAAAGCGAGAGCAAGATGCCCCGCCTGTCGTCGGCCCTAGCCCAGGCAACCCCTGTCCGGAACGACAAAGAGATCCATTTCGAAGTCGGCAACCTCGCCCAGAAAGACTGGATCGACCGCAACTGTCGGCCCCGGCTGGAGGCCTTCCTCCAGAAACAGCTGGGCGACAATACCCTGCGGCTCATCGTAGACGTGAAGGAAGCTGACGAGACGGGACGCGGCATGTACATGCCCTCCGACAAGGCAAAGTTTTTGCAGGAGACCTCGCCCGAATTCAACGCATTGCGCAAGGATTTTGAATTGGAAGTCAGCTAGCAATGAAACTGTTCTGTACAAACCTGGTCAAGAAATACGGCAAACGCACCGTGGTGAAAGGCGTCTCCATCGAGGTGGAGCAAGGCGAGATCGTCGGTCTGCTCGGCCCGAACGGCGCCGGCAAGACCACCAGCTTCTATATGATCACCGGGCTCATCAAGCCCAACGACGGACGTATCTTCCTCGGTGAGGAAGAGATCACCGACCTGCCGATGTACCGCCGCGCCCAGAAAGGCGTCGGCTACCTGGCCCAGGAGGCCTCGGTGTTCCGCACCATGAGCGTCGAGAACAACATCCTGTCCGTCATGGAGATGGCCAACTTCGACAAGGAGTACCGGCTCCAGCGGCTGGAAGAACTCATCGAAGAGTTCGGCCTCCAGAAAGTGCGCAAGAGCCAGGGTGTGCAACTCTCCGGCGGTGAGCGCCGCCGTTGCGAGATTGCCCGCGCACTGGCCATCAACCCGAAATTCATCCTGCTCGACGAGCCCTTCGCCGGCGTCGACCCCATCGCCGTGGAAGACATCCAGCACATCATCGCCAAGCTAAAGACGATGAACATCGGCATCATCATCACCGACCACAACGTCCACGAGACCCTGGCCATCACCGACCGTGCCTACCTTCTCTACGAGGGCTCCATCCTCGAAAGCGGCACCGCCCAGCAGCTCGCCGACAACCCCGAGGTCCGCAAGAAATACCTCGGCCAGAACTTCGAACTCCGCAAAGCCGTCCTCCACGACCGCGCAGACTGAGTTACGGGGCGCTGCCCCGAACCCTGCCGCTACAACCTTGCTATTACACAGGGCGAACCCTGCCCGGTCTCCGCTAGCGCCTGATGGCGCCCACTATTACACGTTCATGATAGGTTGCTAACAAGTCCGCATCAGCGGACTGCCGGAGGCCGGTACTTTGCTAAACCCAACTCATGAACGCACTGGCTCCAGCATTAGCAAAGTACTAAGGCCGGGAGGCGCGGGCTGTGGGTTGGCCTGGTGGAGATTTTGCGTCTTGCGCTTCGGGACTTGTCACGAACGCAAGACCAAAATCGCCTCCGGAAAAGCCCGCCAAGCGGAGCGACCTGAACGGTGCGCCAGCGATGCCAAAGATTGTTGATAAAAAGTTGGTGGAAATTTTTGGAAAAGTTTGGAAGAATGTGGAAAATTTCATTAACTTTGCAACACACATCACTAAACGCATATAGGATTCGATGGCGAAGTTTATCGGTTGCTACAAGGCAAAGGTTGACGACAAGGGGAGACTGATCTTCCCGGCCGCCTTCAAATCCAGTATGGGCGAGGGCGCAAGCCTTCGCTTCGTAGTCAAAAAGTCTCTCTTCGCAGAGTGCCTCGAAATGTACGCCTACGATGAGTGGGAGCAGGATTCCGAAGCGGTCAGAAGCCGGCTGAACTTCTTCAACAAGGAGCATGCGGCCTTCTGGCGGGAATACATGAGAGGCACTGCGGACGTAGAGCCGGACGGCAAGCTGGGACGCATGACGATTCCGAAAGCCCTCCTCGAAAAGGCAGGCATCGACAAGGAAGTCGTCTTCGCGGGCAGCAACCACATGATCGAGATCTGGGACAAAGAGAAGTACGAGGCGAAAGAGATGGAGAGCAGGGACTTCGTGGCATTGGCCGAAAAGATTCTCGGATAGCGCAGGAGGTTGCCCATGTCTGCCTACCACACTCCCGTCCTGCTCCACGAGAGCATAGCGGCGCTTGCCATCCGCGAAGACGGAGTCTACGTGGATGCAACCTTCGGAGGAGGCGGCCATAGCCGCGAGATCCTGCGGAATCTCGGACCGAAAGGACGGCTGATCGCCTTCGACAAAGATGGAGAAGCCCTCTCCAATGCGCCCGACGATGAGCGGCTGACGGTTGTGCACCATGACTTCCGGTTCGTGCACAACTTTGTGAAGTACCACGGATATGAAACCGTGGATGGAATTCTGGCGGACCTGGGCGTATCGTCGCACCAGTTCGATACCGAAGAACGAGGCTTCTCCTTCCGGTTCGAAAACGCGCCGCTGGATATGCGGATGAACCAGGACGCACCGATGCGTGCGGCTGATATAGTAAATAGTTATAGTGGGGAGGATCTGGAAAGGATCTTCCGCCTTTACGGCGAGGTTGAAGGAAGCAGGCGGGTGGCAGAACTGATTGTGGCGAGCAGGGAGAGAAGCCCGTTGAAGACCACGGACGATTTAGGCAGAGCGCTAGCACCTGTTCTGCCTAAATTATTTGAACATAAGTATTTAGCAAAAGTATACCAAGCGCTGAGGATTGAAGTCAATGGCGAGATGACTTCTTTGGAGGGTTTTATGAAAGGGGCTATGCGGACGCTCGGGCAAGGAGCCAGGCTGGCCGTGATCACATATCATTCATTAGAAGACCGCATCGTCAAGACCACGATCAGGGAGGGCAGCCAGCAAGGGCTGCTCAGCCGCGTGAACAAGAAACCGATTCTTCCCTCCGAGGAAGAAATTGCTTCCAACACGCGCGCGCGCAGCGCGAAACTGAGGGTCGCCGAAAGGCTGTAAGACGAGCATGAGCGGTAAAATCAAACGGATCGTAGACAAAGTGGTCAGCTACCTGAGCGGGGACAAGCTGATCGAATGGGGTGTGGACCGCCAGCTCGGCTTCATCTTCTACATCTTCATGCTCATCTGCGTCAGCATCGCCTGGAGCCTGTTGGTCGAGCAGAACCTCGTGCAGGTGCAGAAGAACGAGAGGGCGCTGCAGGAACTGCGCATCAGCTACCAGCAGCGGACCCTCGACCTGGTGGGCATGAACAACCGGACCCGGATCGACGGCATGCTGAAAGCGCACGGCTCCAAGCTGCACGCACCCGTCAGGCCGGCCAAACGCATAGAACTGGAGAAATAGGATGCAGGTCAACATCAAAAAGGTCGGAGCCTTCTATCTGCTCTTCGTGCTGCTGGCAGCAGTAGCCGTCGGGCAGATCATCAACCTGCAGTTCATCCACAAGCCCGGCCGCGGACTCTCTACCAAGACCCTGCGGGAAGACCCCCTCCCCTGTACGCGGGGCAGCATCCTGGCCGACGACGGCCGCTACCTGGCCTTTTCCATCCCCGAATACCGGATGGGCATGGACTGCGTCCAGCCCGACTCCGCCCTCTTCGCCAAAGGCATCGACTCGCTGGCCATCTGCCTGGCCAACTTCTTCCAGGACAAGAAGGCCGCCCAATACAAGAAAGAAATCGTGGACCGGCGCAAGGAAGGTCTCAATGGCGGCCGCCGCTATCTCTTCCTCAACCGCCGCCTGCTCACCTGGCAGGAGATGAAGGAAGTCTCCTCGTTCCCCATCCTCAGGGAAGGCCGGGGCCGCGGCGGGCGCGATGAGGTGAAAGTGGACCACCGCACCTATCCGTACGGGCGCCTCGGTTTCCGCACCCTCGGCTACATCAAGGACCAGAGCGAAATCCCGACCATCGGCATCGAAGGCAGCTGCGACACGATCCTGCGCGGCACCGACGGCCTCCAGCCCATGCGCCTGACCGAGGGCCGCAACTGGATCGCCGACGCCGACCGGGAGCGGGTGGAACCCATCGACGGACTCGACGTGCAGCTGACCCTCGACATAGACATGCAGGACATGGCCCAGAACGCCCTGATCAGCGTGCTCAGCAAGACCACGGAGGTGCATGCCGGCACCGTGGTGGTGATGGAGGTAGCCACGGGCGAGATCAAGGCCATGGTCAACCTCGAGAAAAACGGCAAGGGCGGCTTCGACGAAACCTACAACTACGCCATCGGCCGCAAGGGCGAACCCGGCTCCGTCTTCAAGGGCGCGACCCTGACCACCCTGCTTGAAGACAAGAAGATCACCCTCGACACCGAGGTACCCGCCATCGTCACCTGGAACTACGGCGGCGGCGAACCCTTTGTGGACCACTACCTCGACCGCTACAGCACGATCTCCGTCAAGCGCGCCTACGAAATCTCGTCGAACAACGTGTTCCGCATGCTGGCCGCCCGCAATTACGACAAGAATCCCAAGGAATTCCTCAACAAGCTGACCAACGAGCGTCGCATCACCTACGACTTCCCGTTCGAGCTCAAGGGTATGGCCAAGGCCACTGTGAAAGACCCCGAAGTAAAGACGGGCCGCGCCGCCTGGAACATGAAGGACCTGCCCCAGATCGCCATGGGCTACACCGTGGAGATCACGCCGCTCCATACCCTCAATTTCTACAACGCCATCGCCAACGAAGGCGTGATGATGCGGCCGCACCTGGTGCGCAACTACCAGAAGGAAGGCCAGATCGTCCGCGATTTCAAGCCCGAGAAGATCGGCACCGTCTGCAGCAAGGAGACGGCACACGAGATGTGGCGGGCGATGCGGGGTGTCGTCGAGTCGGAAGGCGGCACAGGCTACCGCATCTTCCTGGGCTGCCCCGTGGGCGTGGCGGGCAAGACGGGGACCGCACGTATCGTGTTCCCCCAGAACGGCAGGTACGAGGACCGGTACGGTCACAAGATGCACCAGGCGACTTTCGTCGGCTTCTTCCCCAGCGACGCGCCCCGATACTCCATGATCGTGGTGGTCTATTCGGAACCTACCTTCTCCAACTTCTACGGCGCAACCTGGTGCGGACCGGTGTTCCGCCAGGTCGCCGAAGGCATCTACGCGTCGGCCATCGACTGGCAGGCGCCGCTGACCCGCAAAGGGTCGCTTCCCGAATCCGACGGCTATGCCCTCCTCCAGGGCCGGGAAGACATCCGCAAGGGCCTGGTGCCGAACGTGCAGGGCCTCGGGCTCCGCGAAGCGGTCGCCCTGCTCGAAAAAGCGGGCTACGAGGTCTCGTTCGAGGGACATGGCATCGTGGAAAGCCAGCAGCCCGCCGCCGGCGACACCGCCCACAGCCGCCAGATCGCACTCAAATTGAAAGAACAATACAAGCATGAAACTCATTAGCATATTACAAGGCATCGACATCGTGGCGACGACCGGCGACCTCTCGCGCGAGATCACCGGCCTGACCTTCGACTCACGCACCTGCACCGAAGGGTCGCTATTCATCGCCGTCCCCGGTACCGCCGTCGACGGGCACGCCTTCATCGCGAAGGCCGTGGAGGCCGGCGCAGCGGCCGTCATCTACCAGAACGACCTGCCCGCAGGCGCCGACCTGCGGAATGCCGTGCTGGTGAAGGTAGCCGACAGCCGGAAAGCGCTCGCCCTTGCCGCCGACAACTGGTACGACCACCCGTCGGGCAAGTTGAACCTGGTGGGCATCACGGGCACCAATGGCAAGACCACGACCGTCACCCTGCTCTACAACCTCTTCACGTCGCTGGGCTGGAGCTGCGGCCTGCTCTCGACCATCGCCAACTACATCGACGGCGAGCGGATCGAGGCCACGCACACCACCCCCGACCCCATCGAGCTGAACGCCCTGCTCGCACGCATGGTGGAAAAGGGTTGCAACTACTGTTTCATGGAGGTGAGCTCCCACTCGATCGATCAGGAGCGCATTGCGGGCCTGACCTTCAAAGTGGGCATCTTCTCCAACCTGACCCACGATCACCTCGACTACCACAAGACCTTCCTGGCCTACCGCGACTGCAAGAAGCGCTTCTTCGACGAATTGCCGAAAGACGCTTTAGCCCTGACCAACATCGACGACCGCAACGGCGAGGTGATGGTGCAGAACACCCGTGCGCAAGTGCGTACCTACGCCTGCAAGCGCATGGCGGACTTCTGCTGCAAGATTGTGGAGGAGAGCCTCGATGGCATGCTGGTCAGCCTTGACGGCACGCAGGTCTGGACCCGTTTCATCGGCGCGCACAATGCCTACAACATCCTGGCTGTCTACAGCACCGCCGTCCTGCTGGGTGCCAAGCCCGAAGAAGTGCTCGTGAAAATCAGCGCGCTCGGCCCGGTGGCCGGCCGCCTCGAATACCAGAAGGGTGGCAATGACTTGACCGGCGTAGTGGACTATTCCCACACCCCGGACGCGCTGGAAAATGCCCTGAAAACCCTGCGCGACGTATGCCGCGACCGCTGCCTGGTGTGCGTATTCGGCTGCGGCGGCGACCGCGACCGCACCAAGCGCCCCGAAATGGGCGTCATCGCCGCCAAGTATGCCGACCGCGTGGTGGTCACCTCCGACAACCCGCGCACCGAACAGCCGGAAGCCATCATCCAGGAGATCCGCGCCGGAATGGACACCGCCGCCCGCGCCAAGAGCCTATTCATCACCGACCGCCGCGAAGCCATCCGCACCGCACTGATGACCGCGCCGCAGGGCGCCGTGATCCTGGTGGCCGGCAAGGGCCACGAAGATTACCAGATCATCGGCACCACCAAGATCCATTTCGACGACAAGGAAGTGATCGCCGAAACCTTTGCAGAAATGAAGTAAACAACCGACGATATGCTCTACCATCTCTTTGAATATCTCGACAAGGCAGGGATCGACTTCCCGGGCGCAGGACTGATGCACTACATCTCGTTCCGTGCCATCGCCTGCGCCGTGGTGGCCATCCTCACCTCGATGCTCGTGGGCAAGAAGATCATCGAGCGCCTGCAGCTGAAACAGATCGGCGAGACCATCCGTGACCTCGGGCTGGAAGGCCAGCTGCAGAAGAAGGGCACCCCCACCATGGGCGGCATCATCATCCTGATTTCGATCCTGATTCCGATCCTGCTCTTCGGTGACCTGACCAACACCAACATCCTGCTGCTGATCCTGACCACCGTCTGGCTCGGCATGCTGGGCTTCATCGACGATTATATCAAGGTATTCAAGCATAACAAGGAAGGCCTCAACGGCAAGTACAAGATCGTGGGACAGGTGCTGCTGGGCGTCGCGGTGGGCCTGACCCTCTACTTCACGGCCGACCAGGGCGTGAGCTACAGCCGCACCACCATCCCCTTCTTCAAGGGCAACGAATTCGACTACAAGTGGCTGATTCCCTTCTCCGGACCGGTGGTCCGGGCGTTGCAGGGCGGCCTCTACGTGCTGGTGATCACCTTCATCATCACAGCCACCTCGAACGGCACCAACCTGACCGACGGCATGGACGGCCTGGCGGCGGGCGTCTCCGCCATCGTGGGCGCGACGCTCGGCGTGCTCGCCTACGTGTCGGGCCACACGGGCTTTGCCGAATATCTCAACATCATGTACCTCCCCAACAGCGGCGAGATCACCGTCTATGTCAGTTGCTTCGTGGGCGCCCTGCTGGGCTTTCTGTGGTACAACGCCTTCCCCGCGCAGGTATTTATGGGCGACACGGGCTCGCTGGCGCTGGGCGGCATTATCGGCGTGCTGGCGATCATCATCCGCAAGGAGCTGCTGCTCCCGATCCTTTGCGGTATCTTCCTCGTGGAGAGCCTCTCGGTGATCATCCAGCGCTTCTATTTCAAATACACCAAGAAAAAGACCGGCACCGGCGTTCGCGTATTCCGCATGTCTCCCCTGCACCATCATTTCCAGAAGGAGAATCCCGACGCGCTCCTGCAGAAGCCGGCCCGCATACAACCCGAAAACAAGATCGTCGTGCGGTTCTGGATTGTATCCATCCTGCTGGCGGTCCTTACCATCGTAACCTTGAAAATCAGATAGTCATGAAAAGAGCAGTCATCCTCGGCGGCGGCGAAAGCGGCGTGGGCGCGGCAGTCCTGGCGAAAGTCCAGCACTTCGACACATTCCTGTCGGACAACGGCACGCTCAAGGAACAATTCCGCAGCCAGCTGCAACAGTGGGAAATCCCCTTTGAGGAAGGGGGCCACACACGCGAAAAGATCCTCAACGCCGATATCGTCATCAAGAGTCCCGGCATCCCCGAGACCGCGCCACTGGTGGTCGCCCTCCGCGATCAGGGCACGCCCATCATCTCGGAGATCGAGTTCGCCGGCTATTACGACACGGCCAAAAAGATCTGCATCACGGGCAGCAACGGCAAGACCACGACCACCTCGCTGATCTACTACCTGCTGCAGAACGCCGGCCTCAACGTTGGCCTGGGCGGCAACATCGGCAAGAGCTACGCGATGCAGGTGGCCACCGAGAAGCACGACATCTACGTGTTGGAGCTCAGCAGCTTCCAACTCGATGGCATGTATGATTTCAAGGCCGACATCGCGGTGCTGATGAACATCACCCCCGACCATCTCGACCGCTACGACCACTGCTTCCAGAACTACATCAACGCCAAGTTCCGGATCACGCGCAACATGAAGCCTGAGGATTGCTTCATCTTCTGCAACGACGACGAGGTGACCATTGCCGAGCTCAACAAGATCGTGCTGCAGGCCCGCAAGCTCCCGTTCACCCAGAAGGGCACGGTGGAGGAAGGTGCCTGGCTGGATGACGACCGCATGCGCGTGCGCTACGAGGGCGACGAATTCGACATCCTGGTGCAGGACCTCTCGCTCAAGGGGATGCACAACGTCTACAATTCGATGGCGGCGGCCATCACCGGAAAGATCATGAAGATCACCAACGAGACCATCCGCCGGAGCCTTACCACCTTCGAAGGGGTGGAGCACCGCATGGAAAAGGTCCTGAGCGTGGGCGGCGTGCTGTATGTGAACGATTCGAAAGCCACCAACGTGAACTCCACCTGGTATGCGCTCGAGAGCGTCCAGACCCCCATCGTCCTGATCCTGGGCGGCACCGACAAGGGCAACGACTACGCCCCCATCGCCGATCTGGTGCGCGAGAAGGTGAAAGCCATCGTCTGCCTGGGCGTGGACAACAAGAAGATCAAGGATTTCTTCGGCGGGATGGTGCCCGTCTACGAGACCCTTTCCGCCGAGGCGTGCGTCAACCAGTGCGCCGCGCTGGCCGTCCCGGGCGACACGGTGCTCCTGAGCCCCTGCTGCGCCAGCTTCGACCTGTTCAAGAATTATGAAGACCGGGGCCGCCAGTTCAAGGAGGCGGTCCGCAAGCTGTAGGCCATGAACCAGTTCTGGAAGCTCAAGGGAGACCGGGTCATCTGGATCATCGTCGTGTTCTTCGCGATGATCTCGATCGCTGCCGTATTCTCATCCAGCAGCTTCCTGGCTTCGTCACGCGGCATCAGCAAGGTAGCCATCTTCATGGAGCAGACCAAGTCGGTACTGCTGGGCTTCCTCGCCCTGCTGGTGTGCTACCTCATCCCGCTGCGTTTCTACCGCACCTTCTCCTTTGTCATTTACGGCGCGTCGGTGCTGATGCTCCTGATGCTGTTCGTCCCGGGACTCCGCGCGGAGATCAACGGGGCGGTGCGCGGCATCAAGATCCACGGGCACACGTTCCAGGTGTTCGAGTTCGCCAAGATCGGCGTGATCCTCTATCTGGCGCGGGCCATGGAGCTCTGGGGCGACACCCTCGATGACTTCAAGCAATTCGCCCTGAAGATCCTCCTGCCTGTGGGTACGGTGTGCCTGCTGATCATGCAGAACAGCTTCTCCTCCGCCCTGCTGATCGGAATGATCAGCTTCCTGGTGCTGTTCTTCATGAACGTGAGCCTCAAGAACCTGGGCATCACGGTGGGCATCCTGGCCGCCGTCCTGCTGCTGATGTTCCTCACTTATCATGCCTTCTTCGCCGGCCGTCCCGAGCGGCTGGAATCGGGCGTTGGCAAAATCTTCAACCGCTTCGGCACCGTCGAAAACCGTATCACGGCCCAGTTCGACAAAGAGGAGGAAGAGTTGGAAGGCCTCAGCCGTACCGAGATCCAGCAGCGCAAGGACAAAGACCGTCAGAGCGAGAACGCCAAGGTGGCCATCTCCGAAGGCGGCATCTTCGGCAAGGGACCGGGCAAGAGCACGCAGCGCTACTCCCTGTCCATGGCGTTCTCCGACTTCATCTACGCCTTCATCGTGGAGGAATACGGCCTGCTGGGCGGCACCTTCGTCATCCTGCTCTACCTGATCTTCCTCTTCCGGTGCATCCGGCTCTGCCAGCGGTGCAAGGCCACTTATTCGAGCGTACTGATCGCAGGCCTGGCCTTCCTCATCACCACGCAGGCCTTCCTGCACATCCTGGTGAACGTGCGCCTGCTGCCGATCACGGGCCACACCCTGCCGCTCATCAGCCACGGCGGCACCGCCTACCTGGTGCTCAGCGGCGCTTTCGGCATGATCCTGTCGGTCAACAAGCAGCTCGAGAAGCAGGACGCGAAGGAACGGGCCGAACGCGAGGCGGCGGCGTCCCGGCTGACGGATGAATACAACCTCGATACCACGGATTCAACCCAATTCAACTATACGACTCCCGATGAATAAACCTCGTATCATCATCAGCGGCGGCGGCACCGGCGGACACATCTTCCCCGCCCTGTCGATCGCCAACTCGCTCAAGGAACTCTGCCCCGACGCGGAGATCCTCTTTGTGGGCGCGGAAGGAAAGATGGAGATGGAACGCGTGCCGGCAGCCGGCTACAAGATCATCGGCCTGCCCGTGGCGGGCCTGCAGCGGTCGCTCTCGCCCAAGAACCTGGCCCTGCCGGCCAAGGTCATCAAAAGCGTGCGCAAAGCGGGCGACATCATCAAGGAATTCAAGCCCGACGTGGCGGTGGGCGTGGGCGGCTACGCCAGCGCACCGCTGCTCTGGAGCGCTTCGCACGCTGGCATCCCCTGCCTCCTGCAGGAGCAGAATTCCTACGCGGGCCTGACCAACAAGATCCTCTCGAAACGGGCCGCCTGCATCTGCACGGCATACGAGGGCATGGAGCGCTTCTTCCCGGCCGACCGCATCATCCTGACGGGCAATCCCATCCGCAAGGAAATCGCCCCGGCCACGCCGGAGCAGCGCGAAGAAGGCTACCGGTTCTACGGGCTCGACCCGAAGAAGAAGACGCTCTTCGTGGTGGGCGGCAGCCTGGGTTGCGGCACGCTGAACCGCGTGATGCGTACCTGGGTGGAACAGCGCGCCGCGACGGCGGACTACCAGGTAATCTGGCAGTGCGGCAAATACTATAAACAAGGTATCGACGAATTCATGGCGGGACGCAACGTCCCGAACCTGGTCTATACGGATTTCATCCAGCGGATGGACCTGGCCTACGCTGTGGCGGACCTGCTGGTCTCGCGGGCGGGCGCCGGCACCATCTCGGAACTCTGCGTAGCGGGTAAAGCCACGGTGTTCGTGCCCTCGCCCAATGTGGCGGAGGACCACCAGACCCACAACGCGATGGCGCTGGTGAACAAGGATGCGGCGCTGATGGTGCGCGACGCGGAGGCAGAAGCCAAGTTGCTCGACACCGTCGAAGCCTTGCTGCCGGATGACGCGCGGCTGGCCGCCCTGCAGGCCAACATCCTGAAACTGGGCCGCAAGGACGCTTCGGAGGTGATTGCGAAAGAAGTATTGAAACTGGTCAAATAGAAGAGAGATGCCCGGTCAGGCCGGGCATGACGGACAATGTATACGAATTACTATTTCATTGGCATCGGGGGCATCGGCATGAGCGCCATCGCCCGGTACTTCAAGCATCAGGGTTGCGCCGTGTCGGGCTACGACCGCACACCGTCGGCCCTGACACATGCGTTGGAGCAGGAAGGCATCGCAGTCCACTATGACGACGACATCGAAGCCATCCCGAAGGACATTGAGCACACCTTCGTCATTTACACCCCCGCCATCCCGGAGGAACTCGGAGAGTTGCAGTATGTGCGCAGCCATGGCTACGCGCTGTGCAAACGTTCGAAGGCCCTGGGCGAGATCGCCCGCGGGCAGGAGTGCCTCGCGGTGTCGGGCACCCATGGGAAAACGACCACCAGCACGCTGCTGGCCCACATCCTTACCCAGTCGGGCGAGGGTTGCAATGCCTTCCTCGGCGGCATCTCGAAGAACTACGACACCAACCTGCTGTTGAGCCGGAACCCCGTCCTCGTGGCTGAGGCCGACGAATTCGACCGGTCGTTCCTGCAGCTGCATCCCCATATCGCCGTGGTGACGGCCACCGACGCCGACCACCTCGACATCTACGACGACCACGCACACGTAGTCGAAGCCTTCGGACAGTTCACCGCTCAGGTGGACGCCGATGGGGCCGTTGTCGTGAAACACGGCGTCGAGGTCCCGCTCGCGGACACCGCCGCACGCGTGCTCCGCTACGCCTACGACACTCCGTGCGACTTCTACGCTTCCGACATCCACCCGCTCGCGGGCGGACGCTTCGACTTCACGCTCAACCATCCGGGCGGCAGCATCCCCCACTGCACGGTCGGCATCCCGGGCTGGGTCAACGTGGAAAATGCCGTGGCTGCCTCAGCCATCGCGTTGCTCCACGGCACCGCACCCGCCGCCATCCGCGACGCACTGGCTACCTTCCAGGGGGTCAAGCGCCGCTTCGACATCCACCTCGACACTCCGCAGATCGCCTACATCGACGACTACGCGCACCATCCCAACGAGATCAAGGCGGCCATCAGCTCGATGCGCAACATCTTCCCGGGACGAAAGCTCACCGGCATCTTCCAGCCGCACCTGTACACCCGCACCCGCGACTTCGCGCCCGACTTCGCCGAGGCGCTCAGCGGCCTCGACGCGCTCATCCTGCTCCCCATCTACCCGGCACGGGAAGAACCCATCCCCGGCGTGACCTCGCAGATCATCTTCGACCGCGTGACCATCGCCGACAAGGTGCTGATTCCCAAAGAGCAGCTCATGGAGCATCTGGCGGGCATCCCGCTCGACTGTCTGGTGACCTTCGGCGCCGGCGACGTGGACCGCTTCATCGAACCCATTGAAAACTGGCTCAAGTCACGCCTATGATCAAGAAAGTCCTCCTCACCACGCTGATCTTGCTCCTGTCCGCAGGGATGCTGGGCTGCTATTTCTACTTTGTAGGGCAGCTCGCCAGCCGAGGCAGGCAGGCAGCGCGGTGCCAGCAGGTCAGCGTCGTACTGCTCGACTCGCTCGAGAGCGCCATCGTGGACCGGCAGGAGGTGAAGGACCTGCTCACGAAGCAGACCCGGGGCAAGCGCATCGACAGCATCGACCTGTACACCATCGAACGGCTGGTGGGCAGCCGCGGCGAGGTGATGACCGCCCAGGCCTATACCGCCGACGACCACACCGTCGCCGTCAACATCACGCAGCGCAAACCCGTAATCCGCTTCGAGAAAGGACCTGCGCACTGGTACGCCGACCCGGAGGGCTACCTGTTCCCTGTACGGAATTCCGTGGACGTACCGCTGGTCACCGGGGCCATCCCGCTGGCACTGGAACCCGCCTACAAGGGACCTGCACCCCGCGAGAGCCAAGCCTGGATGGACGGCATGGTGGAACTGGCCCGCTATATCGACGGCAAGCCGGTGCTCCGCGGCGAAGTGGCGCAGATCGACATCGCACCGGACGGCGACATCGTGCTCTACACCCGGTCTGCCGGCCCCGCCATCATCTTCGGCGACAGCGGAGACTACGAGGCCAAGTTCCAGAAACTCTATGCCTGGTGGCGCTACATCCAGCCGCAGCTGGAGGGAGGAAAAACCTACAAGACAATCAATTTAAAGTATAATCAACAGATAATTTGTAAGCAGCCATGAGCAGATACGCAGCAGCATTGGATTTGGGCAGCTCCAAGATCGCGCTGGCCGTCGGGGAAAAGAACGACGCCGGCGTGAAGATCGTGAGCTACCTTGACGCCCCGTCGGCCGGTATCGAGTGCGGAGAGATCGTCAACGACTTCAAAGTCGAGGAAGTGATCCGCTCGCTCGTCGAACGGACGAACGCCCAGCTTCCCGAGCCCATCGGGGAGGTGACGATCGGCCTCTCGGGCCGGTTCCTCCACAGCCAGGACCTTCCCTGCCAGATCACCCGCCCCAACCCCAGCGCCTACATCCTCGAGGATGAAGTGCGGCAGATCACCCGCGCCCGCTACAAGGCTTCCGTCGAGAGCGACGAAGCCGTGTTCGAGGCCGTTCCCCAGAAGTACAGCACCGAAGACCGCATCGGCATCACGCACGAGGAACTCATCGGCATGGTCGGCGGCCAGATCGACGCCGACTTCAAGATTTTCTACGGTCGCAAGAGCATCCGCGACCGCCGCATCAGCCTCGTCGAGAAGTGCGGCCTGACGCCGGGCAAGGTGATCCTCGCTCCCATCGCTTCGGCCCGGGCCTGCCTGAGCCGTCCCGAGATGGAGAATGGCGTGGCGCTGGTCGACATCGGAAAGGGCCTCACCGAGGTGGTCATCATCAAGGAGAACATCGTGCGCCACGTAGCCGTCATCCCGTTCGGCGGGGAGTCGGTAACCGGTGACATCAAGAGCGTGGCCAACATCACCCGCGAATGGGCCGAGACCGTGAAAGTACGTCACGGCCGCTGCTGCGAAGAATACGCCGTGGAGAACAAGAAACTCGTGCTCCGAAGCGAGAACGACACCGTGGAGGGCGAGATTGAGTTGAGCCTGCTCGTCCGCACCGTAGAGGCGCGCCTGAGCGAGATCCTTGACGCCGTGCGCTACATCATCGAACAGGCCGGCTACGCCGGCAAGATCTCTTCGGGCGTGGTCATCACGGGCGGCGCCAGCCACCACGAAGACCTCATCCAGCTCGCCAGCGCGCTGCTCGGCCAGAAGATCCGTCTCGCCGCGCCGCAGGGTGCCATCGAGAACGGCAGCGTGGAAGATGCCTACGACGTGTACGCTTCCACGGCCGTCGGCCTCGTGCTCGAGACCCTCGATCCGATGCTTTCGCACGCCCTCGACCCGAAGGATGCACCGGCCAAGCCCACTGTGGACACGCCGGTTGCAGGCATTGGCACCCTCTTCGCCGAAGAAGAGGAAGAGAAGGAGCCCGAGCCGAGCAAGCCATCCGCCCGGGAACTGCGCAAGCAGGCCAAGCTCGACCGCAAGCGGGAAAAGGAAAAGGAGAAAGAGAAGAAGGAAGAGAAGAAGGGCCCGAGCTTCATCGATATGTTATTTTCCGACAACAACAACGCTTAAGCCATGGATGCAGAACTGATACCTACCAGCTGGGAAAAACGCGGCAACATCATCACCGTCGTCGGTGTGGGCGGCGGCGGCAACAATGCCGTCTCGTATATGTATTCCCTGGGGCTCAAGGACGTCGATTTCGTCATTTGCAACACCGATACGCAGGCACTGCAGAAAAGCCCCGTTCCCATGAAACTCCAGATCGGTCCCATCCTCACCAAGGGCTTGGGTGCCGGAACTGACTATACCGTCGGCCGCCAGGCTGCCGAAGAGTCGATCGAGGAAATCGGCAAACTCTTCTCCGGCGACACGCAGATGGTCTTCGTGACCTGCGGCATGGGTGGCGGCACCGGCACCGGCGCAGCGCCCCTCGTGGCCAAGACGGCCAAGGAGAAAGGCATGCTGACCGTCGGCGTAGTCACCATCCCCTTCCGCGATGAAGGCAAGGAGGCGCTCTACCGCGCCGTCGAAGGCATTAACGAGCTGAGCAAGCACGTGGACAGCCTCCTGGTGATCGACAACCAGAAACTCTACCAGCTCTACGGCAAGATGAACATCTTCACCGCCTTCAACAAGGCCGACGAGGTGCTGGCCACCGCCGTCAAGAGCATCGCCGAAATCATTACCAGCAGCGGCTACATCAACGTGGACTTCGCCGACGTAAAGAAGGTGATGAAGAACAGCGGTGTCGCCATCATGGGTATCGGCGAGGCCGAGGGCGACGACCGTGCCATCAAGGCCGTGGAGATGGCCCTCAAGTCTCCGCTGTTGAACGACCTCAACCTGCGCAGCGTGAAGAACGCCCTGATCAACATCACGGCCAGCTCCGACGAGGAGAACGGCATCTCGATGGAGGAACTCTCCGAGATCATGGACTTCACCTCGCAGTACACCGGCGCCACCATCAACTTCAAGCGTGGTATTGTGTTCGACGAGTCGATGGGCGGCAAGATCAGTGTCACCATCATTGCCACGGGCTTCGAGATGTGGCAGCTCCCGGTCATCGACGAGAACGAGGTGAACCGCGGCAACCGCATCGAGGTACCCTACGGCAAGGACCTGTTCCACCACCGCAAGAAAGGTACGCCCATCGCACCCGACAACGGCAAACTGCTCAACAAGCAGCGCGTGAGCGGCAAGCCGGCCCTCATCGTGGAGGACGTGAAGCTCATCAAGGCGCTGGAGGAAGAGCCGGCCTGCGTGCGCCGCGAAAGAATGTTGAATCCGCAACCCAACCCGGAGGTCAAGGAGACCCCCGAAAACGCATAAACCTATGGAAAGAAGACGCAGGGTCCGTTTTGCGCCGAGTCCCACCGGGCCGCTCCACATGGGCGGCGTCCGGACGGCGCTCTACAACTATCTGTATGCCAAGCAGGCCGGGGGTGATTTCATCCTCCGTATCGAAGACACCGACTCCCAGCGCTTCGTGCCGGGAGCCGAGGCCTACATCATCGAGGCGCTCCGCTGGTGCGGCATCTACCCCGACGAGGGCGTGGATGCAGCCGGAAACGTGGTGGAAGTCGCTTCACCGCAGCATCCCCACGCCCCCTACCGCCAGTCGCAGCGTCGCGGCATCTACCGCAAGTACGCGGAGGAACTGGTCGAGAAGGGCTACGCCTACTACGCTTTCGACACGGCCGAGGAACTGACCGCTTTGCGGACGGCCGCCGAAGCCGAAAAGAAGACCTTCACCTACAACTGGGAAACGCGCGGTTCGCTGTGCAACTCGCTGACGTTGCCTCCGGAGGAGGTCAAGCGTCGTGTAGCCGAAGAGACGGGCTGGACCATCCGGTTCAAGATCCCGGAGAACCGCATCGTCAAGATGGACGACCTGATTCGCGGCCACATCGAAGTCAACAGCAACACCCTGGACGACAAGGTGCTGTGGAAACGCGTCGATGAGCTGCCGACCTACCACATGGCCAACATCGTGGACGACCACCTGATGGAGATCACCGAGGTCATCCGCGGCGAGGAATGGCTGCCTTCCCTGCCTCTGCACTATCTGCTTTATGAGGCGTTTGGCTGGCAGGACACGCAACCTCGTTTCGCGCACCTGTCACTGCTGCTCAAGCCCGACGGAAAGGGCAAGCTGTCGAAGCGCGACGGCGACCGGCTCGGCTTCCCGGTATTCCCGCTGCGCTGGGTCAACGCAGAAGGTGAGGTGTCGCGCGGCTATCGCGAAGACGGCTACTATCCCGAAGCCTTCGTCAACATGCTGGCGTTCCTGGGCTGGAACCCGGGCACGGAGCAGGAGATCTTCTCTTTGGATGAACTGGTGAAGGTCTTCACGCTGGAGCGCGTGGTCAAATCCGGCGCCCGCTTCAATCCCGACAAGGCAAAGTGGTTCAACCAGGAATACCTCCGCATGCGCCCCATCGAGAAGTTGGTGGCCGAATTCCGGGCCGCCGAAGGGCCGCGCCTCGCCGCTTTCAGCGACGAATACATCGCCGGCGTCCTCGACCTGATGCGCGAACGCGTACACTTCCCCACCGAACTCCACGACGCTACGCTGTTCTTCTTCGAGGCACCTACGGAATACGACCCGGCCGCCGTGGCCAAATTCTGGAAAGACGAAATCCCGGCGATCATCCCGCAGGTCCGCGCCTTCATTGCCGGCATCGAGCCCTTCACGAAAGAGCATGTCGGAGAATCCCTCGAAGGCCTCATCCGTGAGAACAACTGGCCGATGGGCAAAGTGATGAACACCCTCCGCCTGTTCCTGGTCGGCAAGTCGGTCGGCCCCGGCGTCGCCGAAATGATGGCCCTTATGGGCAAGAACGAAATCCTTCGGAGAATTGACAGAGGAATTGAAACTTTGCCTGGAAAATGAATCGCAATCAAGCGCGTCAGCACAGAAAATCTCAGATGCCCGATCAGGTCGGGCATGACGAAAAATAGCAAATGATTGAAAAAGAAATGCTATTATGAAAATAGGATTAGCATCCGATCATGCTGGGTATGAGTATAAGCAACAGCTGATCGCTTATCTGCGGCGGAAGGGAATTTCCGTCGTGGATTACGGGACGCATGGAACGGCCAGCGTCGACTATCCGGATTTCGCCCATGACCTGGCACGGGGCATCGAGACCGGCGAAGTCGACCGGGGCATCGCCCTGTGCGGCACCGGCAACGGCATGGCCATGACCCTCAACCACCATAAGGGCATCCGCGCCGGCCTCGCCTGGAACCGCGCCATCGGCGCCCTCATCTCCCAGCATAACAACGCCAACGTCCTGGTGATGCCCGCCCGGTTCATCACCCTGGCCATGGCCAAACTCATCACCAAAACCTGGCTCGAAACCCCGTTTGAAGGTGGAAGACACCAACGCCGCATCGACAAGATACCTTGTGCTTGACGGCTGCCCAGTCGAAGAAGGCATGCCCGCCTTCTTTGAAGAGAAGCTCACGCACGACCTCGCGGACTACCCCGACGGGATCGTCCTCCCTTTGGACAAACCCTATCGCTGGACCTCCGCCGACCTCGTACGAAAATGCAAATTCACCCTGCAGAAACATTTCGGTCTCCGCAAGCTGAAAGTCGGCCACGCCGGCACACTCGACCCGCTCGCCACGGGCTTGCTACTGGTGTGCGTGGGCAAGGCCACCAAGCTTGCGGAGGCTCTGCAGGCGTCCGAGAAAGAATACGTGGCGACCGTCGAATTCGGCGCCACCACCCCGTCGTTCGATCTCGAACAACCCGTCGACCAGCTGTTCCCCTACGAACACATCACCAAAGCGACCGTCCGGGCCGCCCTGCCGGCCTTTATCGGCCCGCAGGACCAGGTGCCGCCCCTCTTCTCCGCCAAGATCGTAAACGGCCTGCGCGCCTACGAATACGCCCGCAGCGGCGAGCCGCTCGAGCTCAAAACCAACCGGATTGAAATATACGACATCACGCTGGAGGCCTTCACGCAGCACAACGTGATGACCGGCGACGGTTACGAGGTTGACGCCGTCGTCCGCCACGTCCGCAACTATCATACCTCCTCCACCAGCGACGGCACCCGTCCCGCTGCCACCCTGCGGATCCACTGCTCCCGCGGCACCTATATCCGCTCCCTCGCCCGCGACCTGGGCCTTGCCCTGGGCTCCGGCGCCTACCTTACCGCTTTGAGGCGCACTGCCTCCGGCGACTTTAGACTTCCATGACGATGAAACGATTCTTCCTTTTTGCCAGCCTTGCCATTTGGGCCGGCCTTCTGCTTTCCGGCTGTGGATCGCCGGAGCAGCAATATGTCCGGAAAGCCGTGAAACTGATGAACAAGCGGGGACTCTTCGCGGAAGGACCCGCATGGGAGGCAGCCCGCGCTGCCGCACTGGCCGCCGAACCGGCCACGATGGAGCAAGCCTATGACGTCTGCCGGGAAGCCCTGAAAGTGGCCGGTGGCAAGCATTCCTTCATCTCCACGGTGGAACGGCAGCAGGCATCGGCCGCCGAAGACCAGAAAACGGAGCCTTCGGTAACTGTTATCGACGACGGCATCGTCCTGATCACCCTGCCGCATTTCAGCGGCCAGACCCGGGAAGACAACCAACGTTACGCCTGGGCTGTGCTCGACGCCCTGCCGGAAGCCAGCGACATCAAAGGCGTCGTTATCGACCTGCGGGGCAACACGGGCGGCAATATGTATCCGATGATCGCGGCCGTCCATCGCTTCCTCCCCGACGACACGATCCTGCGCTTCAAGAGCCGCCAGTTCTCCACGCCCGTCACGAAAGACTTTATCCTCAGCAACGTCGACATCCATGAGCAGTTGCTGATTCCCTGCGCCATCGCGCTGCTGACCGACGAATGGACGGCCAGCTCCGGCGAAGCGACGCTGCTTTGTTTCAGGGGATTGGACAACGTGCGCACCTTCGGGGCCCCCACAGCCGGCTACGCCTCCGCCAACACCCCCTACCGCATGCCAGACGGCTCGCAACTCGTGCTGACGACCAGCTGTGACATGGCCCGCACCGGCGAAATCTTCTGCGACGACCCCATCGCCCCCGACGTTCCCAGCGACCACCCGCTGGAAGACGCCCTCACATGGCTCCGCCGCTAAGCGAAATCTCCTAAAAAAAATAGGAATTACAAAAAAGATACTATATCTTTGCGCCGGAGATTAACCTTCGGCGCCTTTTGGCGTCCTTATTGCAGACGAACACACCATGCGCAAAATTCCATATCTCTTCGTGCTGCTCCTGCTGAGCATTCCGGCGCAGGCGCAATTCATTCCCGGCGGCCTGTTTGAAAGGAACCAGGGCACCATTATCGTCAAGGCGCTGGAGACCGGTACCGACAATCCGATTCCATACGCTTCCGCCTACCTGACAGCCAAGAACGATACGCTCATCACCAACTTCACGCTGACTGATTCGACGGGCCTGGCGCGCATTGAGAAAGTTTCGCGCGGTACATACGTCCTGACCGTCGAAATGCTGGGCTACAAGACCTACAACAAGGAGCACTATTTCTCCTTCGACTGGAGCAGGGATTCCGTAGACCTGGGTGTCATCCACCTGTCGGAGGATGCTGAGATGCTGGACGCCGCCCATGTGTCTGCCATCGGCAACCCCGTCGAAATCAGGCAGGATACCGTCATTTTCAACGCTTCCTCCTTTATCATGGGCGAGAACTCGATGCTGGAAGACCTGCTCAAGCGCATGCCGGGCATGGAGGTATCGAAAGACGGCACGGTGAAATACAACGGCCAGGCCATCGACAAGATTACGGTCGGCGGCAAGACCTTCTTCTTCGACGACCCGAAGATGGCCCTCAAGAACCTGCCGGCCAAGGTGGTGGACAAAGTAAAGGTTATTGACAAAGCCAGTGATTCCGAGCAGTTCACGGGCGTAGCCACCGAGCGGGAGAAGGTGATGGATCTGGAATTCAAGCAGGAATTCAAGAAAGGATGGTTCGGCAATGCGACGGCCGGTGCCGGCACGACGGTCGCCGGCGACCGCAAGGACGAGATGGTGGACAACCGTGGCTTCCTCTATACAGGCAATGTGATGGCCTCCGGCTATAACGAAAAAGACCAGATCACCCTGGTGGGCGGAGCCTACAACGCGCCGATCGATGAGAACGGCTCTGTCGTATTCGTAATGTACGACGATTCAGGCGACGATTCGAGGATATACCTTGGTAGCGGTGCCGGCGGCATCCAGACCTACGCCCAAGCCGGCGCCAACTACAACACCACGCGCATCAAGGGCCTGGAGAGTACGGCGGCCGCCAATTACAACCATTCCTTCAAGGATTCCCGCAGCCGAGCGGAGCGGTTGACCTTCCAACAAAGCGGCAGCGATATCTTTACGAATACCGAGAACAAAAACTTCACGACGAACGACAACGTGAAGGTCAATCTTGAACTCAAGAACACCAAGCGGGAGAAGTTCCTCTTCTCCTTCTCGCCGACCTTCCGTTATGCCGGCGGGAAGACGGAAGCCTACAATGACAACAGCTCCAAGCAGAAGGACAGCGGGCAGCGGCTCAACAGCGCATCTTCCAGCAACTACCTGGAGTCCCGTCAGTTCTCACATAACGCGAGCCTTTCACTCGGCATCAAGGAATTGGGCGGCAACAAGGACCGCAGCCTGACCCTCTCGGGCAACTACAGCCTCTCGGACTACGATGCGGACAGCCGCGAGTTCTCGCAGACCTTCCTGCAGGATCCCACGGCACCTGTGACCCGCGACCTCTTCTATGTGACGGACAACCGCAATTACAACGGTAACGTGCGGCTGTCGTACAACGAGCCTATCGCGGAACGCTGGACGCTGTCGCTCAATGTCAACAGCTCCGGCTCCTGGCGCAACAACGGCAAGGATGCCTACGGCCGCACGGCCGGTACGCCGGGTTTCAATCCCTCGGTCATCGACAAGAAAGACTACACGCAGCACAACGACTACTATTCCTCCTATACGAAGAATAAGTATATCTATTTCAACGAGAGCATACAGTTCCAGTACAAGAAGGACCGGACCTCCCTGCAGATAGGTGCCCAGATGCAGGAGACCCTCAACGAGACGCGCGCCAAATCGCTGGGCAAGGAGACCGAAACCGGACTGGGCGAGTGGCTATTCGACTGGAACCCGTATCTCAATTTCCGGTGGATGAAACAGCAGAACAGTTTCAACTTCTCTTACAACGGCCGGTCCTCCCGACCCTCAGCCGCCAGCCAGCTTCCCGTACTCGATATCTCTGTGCCCACCCGGCTCACCCTCGGCAACATTTACCTGAAGCCGTCGTATCGCCACACCGCCAACGGAAGCATCTACCTCAACAACCCGCAGAAACAGATGAGCGCCAGCCTCTACGTGTACTTCAACATGTATCAGCGACAGATGGTCACGGCCAGCTGGTTCGATGACGACGGCATCCAGTACAGCATCCCGGTCAACTCGGCCAAGCCGTCGTTCTCGGCATCGGTCTATTCCGGTGGGGAACTTCCGCTGACCAAGGACAAGCGGCTTTCGCTGGAGCTCGGCTTTTCCATGTCGGAAAGCCGCTCCATCAGCTACCAGAACACCCGGCGGCTGGAAGGGCTGGTTGTTGAAACCTTCGACTACAACCGCTTCATGGCGGAATTCTGGGGCGACGGAACCGGAGACCGCTTTTACTCCGGCAAGAGCGGTTTCGGTGAAAGTGTCACCAACAGCCTGGAGCTCACTCCGCGTATCGGATTTCAGTATCGGGGCGACCAGCTCAACGTCTATCTGGAAGGCGCAACCGGCTATGAGTCAGCGCACTATTCGCTCGACAGCAAGGCGGACACGAAGACCTGGGACAGCCGCATCGACCTGGATCTGGAATGGGAATCCAAGAACGGCTGGGAGATCGAATCATTCATGTACTACCGCTTCTTCAACGGTTACCCGGAGGGATACAACAAGCCGTACTTCATGTGGGAAGCCGGCATCGTCAAGAACATCAAGCAGTTCTCCATTGGCTTCCACATCAGCGACATTCTCAACAGCACGCGCAACACGCGCCACATTACGACTGAGAACTACGTGGAAGATTCCATGTACAATCAGTTGGGCCGCCACTTCTTCATCACGCTGAAATGGAATTTCGGCAAGCTGAACGCTACCCAGAGCCGCAAGGCCAACCAGGCTGCGATGGGCATGATGTTCTAGCGGAGCAGCGTTAATACAAGCTTTCGCCCCATTCGGGTGACAACCCGGTGTCGAGGGTGAAGCGGTCGGGGTCGAAGCCGCTGATGAGGCGGCGGACGATGCCTTGGCGGTCGGTGTAGTAGTAGGTCGGGATGCCGTGGATGCCCATTTGCTTGTCGAGGGGGCCTTCCTTGCCTTTCAGGTCGGAGATCACGAGATAGGGTTCCAACTGGAACGATTTGATCCGTTGTTGCAGTTCGGATAGCGAGCTGGCGTACACGTAGGTGACGACGGCGAGACTATCGCGGTCGGTGGCGGCGAGCAGGTCCTTGAACCATTGGTGCGTGCTGCGCTTGATCCAGCCCCAGCCTTCGTAGATGAGCAGGACGCGCTTGCCGTCAGTTACCGACCAGTCAAACAACCGGCCGTCCGGTCCTACGCCTTCGAAGTGCGGCAGTGGGTCGCCGATCAACACGCCCTTGCTCTTCGAGTACGCTTTCATCGACCGGCCCAGCTGGGTGCGCTGCATATCCGGCGTCAATGACGCGTACACGGTATCCATCTGCTGACGGGAAAACTTGCCGGCATTATCGCGCACAGCCCGGAGGGCATCCGGCACCGAGGCAGCATATTTGCAGGCCAGTGCCAGCCGCTCATCGTTGAGCACCACTATCGCCGCATTCTCCTCCTTCTTGCTCGCCGAGTCCCAATAAATGGCTTTCTGCCGGGCATCCGTCTGCTTCAACTCCGTAAAATACCCCGGACTGGGCATCGGCCCATACAGCCGCGGATCGTCCTCGCTCCGCTTCCTGCACGACTGGCAGCAAGCAAAAATCAACAAGAAAGTCAAGAAATTCAGACAGATGCGTTTCATGGCGAAAAGGCGTTGTTTCCGCAAAGATAGAACATTTTTCCATAATCTCCGAAAAATATTAGGAAATGCCCGAAAAAGTATTATCTTTGCAGGAGAAACCGTAACGAAGAACCCAAGCCATGGAGAAACTCACTGCCAAGGAAGACGAGATCCTCCGGATGTTCTGGGCCCACGGGCCGATGTTCATCCAGGACTTGCTCAAGCATTTTCCCGACCCGAAACCACACTACAATACTGTCGCTACCCAGGTGGGATTCCTGGAGGAGAAGGGGTATGTGGCGCGGGAGAAATTCGCCAACGCGTACCGCTACCATGCGCTCGTGGACGAGAAGGGATTCGCCGACCTGGTGATCTCCAACACTGTGGAGAAATTCTATGACAACTCCTACGCCAGCGTGGTCTCGCGCTTCGTGGAGGAGGACAAGATGGACCTCGATGAACTCAAGGCGCTGATCCACCAGATTGAAGAAAACCGGAAATGACCTCCTTCCTCCTCTATCTGCTGAAAAGCACGCTGCTGCTGGCGGTGTTCGACGCATTCTTCCTATTGGTGATGCGCCGTTCCTCGCATTTCCGCTTCAACCGGGCCGTGCTGTTGACAGGCAGCGCTGGATGCCTGCTGCTGCCGCTGCTGCCTATCCGTGTCGGCATGCCGACCCTCTATTCGGAGTGGCTGGCGCCTGCCGTGGTAAGCGGCGCCGTTTCGACGGAAGCAGCGCAGGCCATGGCGGAAGCGGTCCAAACCGCAGCAGCCTCAGCCGCCACCCCGTCGCTGACCGCTATCCTGCTGGCCCTTTATATGACGGGCGCCGCCATCACGCTGGGCTTTTACGTACGCTCCTACGCGGGCATGTTCCGCCTGCTGCGCCGTACACCCGGCGAGCCGTCCGACGGTTGCACGTTGCACCGCGTTGCACAGGAAACCCCCTCCTTCAGCTGGATGCGACACATTGTCGTGAGCCAGAGCGACTGCGCGCGCTATCCCGCCATCCTCACGCATGAGCGGGCCCACGTACACTGCGGACACTCCCGCGACCTGCTGCTCTCCTCGATCCTGACCGTCTTCCAATGGTTCAATCCGCTGGTATGGATCTGCCGCACAGAGCTAAAGCTGCTGCACGAATACGAGGCGGACGACTGCGTCCTCAACCAAGGCATCGACGCCACCCAATACCAGCTGCTGCTGGTCAAGAAAGCCGTGGGCGAGAAGCGCTTTCTACTGGCCAACGGCTTCAACCATGCCCAGCTCAAAAGCCGCATCTCGATGATGCAGGCACCCCGCCAGTCCGCCTGGAAGAAGCTTTTCCTGCTGCTCCTCCTGCCGCTATTGGCGGGTGTCACAGTACTCCTGGCGGAGCGGACGGCTGTCGAAGTGGCACCGGATGCAGAAGTGCCGGCAGCCGAGGTGCAGGAAGTCGTGCAGCCGGAAGCCCCCGCAGCGCCGTTACCAGCGCCCGAAGCGAAAGCCCCTGCCACAGCACCGGATGACGAAGAAGAAATCATCCCCTTCCGGCTCGTCGAGACGAAGCCCAAGTTCCAGGATGGCGACGCAAGCCAATTTTCGCGCTGGGTCAACGCGCATCTCCGGTATCCCGCCGAAGCCTACGACCACCGTATCCAGGGCCGCGTAACCCTGCAGTTCGCCGTCGATACGGACGGCAGCGTGACCGACGTAAAGGTGTTGCGCAGCCCCGATGCCAGCCTCTCCGAAGCCGCCATGCAGGTCGTCTCCCAGTCCCCGAAGTGGATCCCGGGCACGCAACGCGGAAAACCCGTGAAAGTCGTCTATAATTTCCCCGTCGTATTCCAGCTGAAGTAATATGAAAAAGTTGCTGCTGCTCACCGCGTTGCTGGCTGCCTTCACGGCATCCGCCCAGCCTGCAGACTCACTCTCGCAGGCGCGCCGCACCACCCTCACAGAGGCCCGCTACCTGAAGAGCATCTTCAAGACCGACGAAGCCATAGAGCGGCTCTCCACGCTGGTGAAGCCCGAATCCTTTGACGAAGAGGTACTGGCGGAGTTGGCGGACTGCCACTTCACCAGCGGCGACTATACAACGGCGGCGGGCACCTATCAGCTGCTCGCGCTCCGGAATCCCGACAATATCCTGTATCAGATCCGCCAGATGCAGCTGGCCTTCCGGATGAAGGACTATCGCGCCAGCGCCGCGCTGGGACGGGATATCCTGGCACGGGATTCCATCCCCGCCGTGGCTGCGCTCGCCGGCGATGCGTGGAACCTTGCTGGCCAGGGCGATTCGGCCCTCGTCTATTACCGGCAGGCGCTCGCACTCAAGCCCTTCAACGAAACCGTCGTGAGCAAGGCGGCGAACCTGCTGCTGGCCGACAAGGATTATGACAGCGTCATCGCGATGGCGGACGATTACCTGGCCCTCGACCCGGACAACTTCACGGTAGCGCCCATCCGGGGACTGGCCTGGTACCTGAAGAGCGAATACGATTCGTCACTCGTGGTCTTCCAGCGGTTGGAAGACCTGGGGGCCGACAACTATCCCCTGCACTACTATCTGGGGCAGAGCTACTGGCACACGAACGTCCCCTATATGGCGGAACGGGAACTCCTGAAAGCCTGGGCCATCGACTCCAGCGACGCGAACCTGGCCTGGACCATCGCCGCCGTGAAGGTCGACGACTACCGGTCGTTCGAGGATGACGTCCGCCACTGGCTCGACAAGGCCACGGCCATGCTGCAGCCCGACTCCTCACTCGTATCGCGCATCCAACAGCAGTACGCCGTCGGTGAATACCGGCAAGGTAACCTGGACCAGGCCATCGTCCACTACAAGGAAGCCTACCGCTACAACCCGCAGTTCATCTCGGCCCTGTCCACCATCGCCTACTGCTACGAGATGAAAAAGCAGCACAAACTGGCCCTCGAGTACTACGAGCGCTACCTCAAATTCGCCAAGCCCGGCTCCAACGGCTATAACTTCGCCAAGAAATCCGTCGAAATGATCAAGGCCGAACTCTTCATGGAGGAGTGACGCCTCAATAATATCCTTATGCCATGAACCGTTTGTCTTTCTTGCTGTTGACCTTATCGTTGATTCTGCTGTTGCCGTCCTGCCGCCGGGGTGCTGGAGAAGCGTGTGAGGCGGTGGAGCCGCTGCCGGTGCGGGGGCTGGCCATTGAGGCGCCCAAGCCGGATGGGCTAGACCGCTTCCTGTCCTTCATCGAGGAGGAACTCGTACCGGCGCACTTCAACCTGCTGATCCTGCGGGTGGACTGGAACTACGCCTACGAGACGCATCCGGAGCTGCGCGACCCGAATCCGCTGACCCGGGAAGACGTGAAACGGATCGTAGCGCTGTGCCGCCGGCATGACATCCGCATGGTACCGCAGATCAACCTGCTGGGCCACCAGTCGTGGGCGAAGCAGACCCACGCGTTGCTGCGCGAATATCCGCAGTTCGACGAAAATCCGTCCGTCAAGACGGAAAACTATAGCGAATGGCCCAACCCGGACGGACTCTACTGCAAGAGCTATTGTCCGCTGCATCCCGAGGTCCACGACGTCGTCTTCGCCGTCGTGGATGAAGTGTGCGACGCCTTCGAAGCCGATGCCTTCCATGCCGGGATGGACGAGGTGTTCTACTTGGGCGAGGCCGAATGCCCGCGCTGCCACGACCACGACAAAGCAGATCTCTTCGCGGGCGAAGTGACCCTGATCCGCAACCACTTGGCCGAAAAGGGCCGCCAGCTGATGATCTGGGGCGACCGGCTCATTGACGGACGCACCACCGGCATCGGCGAATGGGAAGCCAGCTACAACGACACCTGGCCGGCCATCGACCGGATTCCGAAAGACGTGTTCATCTGCGACTGGCACTACGAGCGCGCCGACCTGACGGATGCCTATTTCGCACTCAAGGGCTTCCCGGTGGCCACATGCGGCTATCGCCAGCCCGCTGTCTGTCTGCAGCAAATCGACGACCAGCGCCGCTTCCGGAGCCAGTCCACGCCCGAAACCGCCACCCGCTTCCAAGGATACATCCACACCATCTGGTCGGGCAACGCCCACTTCCTCAACCGCTACTACAAGATGAAGGGCGAGAAGGCTTCAGATTCGGAGGAACCCGACGATGTCCGCGCCCTGCTGGCTGTCATCGCGGAATTCACGCAGCGTCCGTAAAGATTTTTTTGCACATTTGAAGGAAATGCGTACATTTGCAGTCCGAACGGGGTATTAGCTCAGTTGGTAGAGCGTTTGAATGGCATTCAAAAGGTCAGGAGTTCGATTCTCCTATACTCCACTAAAACAATAAAGCAGCCTGAAGGCTGCTTTATTGTTTTAGTGGAGTGCGCTGCGATGCAGCGCTTTTCCTACCGCTTTTTCCTATCTTTGTAAAATATGAGACACTTCTTCCTTCTACTTGTATACTGCATGCTGATGACGCTGGGCATGGGGCGGGCGACGGCGCAACAGCCGGAGCGGGCGGAGCAGCCGGCGATCTGGCATTTCGTTACGACGGTGGCCGAGAATCCTGCCGCCGAAGTTACCGTCAACTATCATTGCAGCAGTTGCGGCAGTTATGTGCTGTACACCCTGGAATCCGATCCGGCGTTCGCCCTGGCGAAGCGGGCATGGCCGGTGTGCCAGCGCTGGAGCACGGTGGAGATTCCGAACACGGCCAAGACTTCCACTTTCTACACGCAGGAGCGTTACGTTTGCTACGCGACCCTCAGCGGGCTGGCGGCGGATACGCGGTATTGCTACAAGATCGTGGCGGACGGCATGGAATCGGATGTCCGCACGTTCCGGACCGCGGGCACGCAGGACAGCTGGAATTTCGTGGCTTTCACCGACTTCCAGCACCGGGAGAATCCCGTGACGCTGCCGCTGATCCAGCAGATGAAGGAGTTGGCCGGGCATCCTGCCCTGATGCTCTGCAGCGGCGACATGATCGACGTGGCTGGCAACGAATACGAGTGGACCTTCCTGCTCGACAACGACGTATTCCGGGGTTTCGTCTACGCCGCTTCCCCCGGCGACCACGCCTACTGGGCCTCCGACAAAGTGGACGGGCATTATCCCCAGTACGACTACGCCTACACCTTCAACCGCCTCTTCCATTTCCCGCAGAACGGCGCGCCGCAGAGCCGCAACACGACATACTGGTTCCGCTACAACAATGTCCTGTTCGTATCGCTCGACATGCACAATTCCGACACCTCCACCGGCGCCCGCTTCACCGATCAGGTGCGCTGGTTCGAAGAGACGCTCGACCGCCTGGCGGGCACCTACCAGTACCTTGTGGTGTTCGAGCACAAATCCATCTTCGGCTCGGAAATCGTGGATTCCGCGGTAGCCCGGAACCTGCGGCCGCTATGGGCGCCCGTGTTCCAGAAGTACCGCGTGGACCTGGTCCTGAGCGGGCATGACCACATCTACTCCCGCACCCTCGCGTTGGACGGCTTCGAGCCCACTACCAACCCCGAGGCCGGCACCTTCTACCTCGACATGGGCTCCAGCGGCGACAAGCGCCGTCCCCTGGACCGCTCCCTGACGGAGAGCCCCCGCCACGCCAAGGTTCTCGACCTCAAGGCCCTCGACCTGAGCTGCGCCTGCAACGTCGACGTCGACCCCACCCGCCTGCTGATCACCGTCTACGACCAGCACGGCCGCACGGTAGACACTTTCCGCATTCCGCGAAAGCAGCGGTAAGAAGCAGTCCTTCCCGCCCCCTGTCAGCGACGCAGACGATTCAACCATCTCGTTTGCGTCGCTAAAGGATTGGGGCCGTTCACCGGCTGAAACTGATAGCGACGCAAATCAAGTAGTGCCCTCATCTGCGTCGCTGATGATGGTACGCCGCATGGCGTAAAATCCTTTTCGACGGCCCCTTGTCTATTCCGAGATTATTCGTATCTTCGTTATTGCATTTCGACTGTAGCGGTACGAACGCGGCGGTGGATATGTGTGAACGGATTGTGTAACGAAGAAACTGAAATGCGATGCGGAAAACCTACCACATCTCACTGTCTTCCACGGAAGACGAACTCCTTTTCCGAAACGATGCAGACCTGGTCCATGGCTTCAACTGCCTGGCCACGGCTATTCTTGAAACAGACTCCCGCCTCCTGGCAGATGGTATTTTAACAACGCACCTGCATAGCCTGGTCCAATCAGATAACCCGAAGGAACTGATTACACATGCGCGCTACGCCTTGGCACGGTTCTTCAACGCCAAGTACTGCCGCAAGGGAATGTGGGGAGAACGGAACCCATTCATCCTGGAGGTCGACGGATTTCATCATCTACTTGCCGCGCTCAACTATGTCAATCGGCAGGCGCTGCACCACGGCCTTTCTCCTACGCCATTCGGCTACCGTCACTGTTCGGCCAACGCGTTCTTTCGTAAATTGTTGGGAAAAGAAGAACAGCGATCGTTGCTTCCAGCAGACCAACGATACAAATACCTCTCAAGCAGGACCAGTATTCCGGAGCAGTATCGGATGGATGACTCGGGAATGCTGCTACGGGAAGACATCCTTGAGATTGCACATGTTGAGTCGCTGTATGGTACCCCGCGGAACTTTATCTATCAGATGAATAAGATCGGTGACGAGAAAGGGCAGCAGGAACAGCGGACGGAGAAGTCATCCAGTCCGCTCATCACGCTGGAACTCATCGAGCAGCGAACGCCCGACAACGACATCGAACAATTGTTGCGGAACGAAAGTGGCAAACACAATCCAAATCATATATCGGATCTCGAACTCTGTGCATTGATCGATGAATCCTTTCTTCCCCGAATGACGAAAACAACGACCTGTCCCTCTGTATATCAGCTGCCATTCTCCCGTCGGGTGGCTCTATTCGACTATCTCCGAAACAACCTCTGGAAGGAGCAGAAGAAATTTGCTACTGAGGCGCAACTTCGCCGGTGCCTTGGCCTGGGCTATCAGTAGCCTCAATCGCATCTCTTCCCAGCGACGCAGAGGATGAATCCAGCCTTTTTATTGATACTCCAGCCCTTTGACGGCGATGCCGATGTTGACGGGGAGCGGTTTCACATCACCCAGAGCCACATCCCTTACATAGCTGCTTTTGAAGTGGATGATAAAGTCCACCGTCATTTCCCAGAACTGCCTGTCTTCTTCGGGCTTGGCCAGAAAGTCCTGCAAGGCAGCGTTGTCGCAACCGACAATCTGGAAAGCGATGAAGTATTTGCCCGGCTCCAGCAGCAGGGTCTCATCCGGTTGGATGTCGAATGGCTGAGGATCGTTTGATACGGCGACATCGAAGTAAATGGGCTTGTGGAGGACGTTGACAAACGATTCTTTCTTTCCCTCGATGCGGTAGATGTTGATGGACGCCACGCAACCCGGTATATGGTTGCTGTGCACGGACAGCAGGATGTCTTTCACCAGAAAGGTCTTCCTGACCTGGGCTACTGAACCCAGTTCACGCCCCTCGGAACGGCCATTCTGGAGGGAGAAACTGATGATTCCCGTATTTCCCAATATTTTCGTCCCGGGTCGCAGGAGATACTTTTCTTTTGTATTCCCTCCGATGAGAACGGCGGGAGGCAACTCTTGTTCTTGCAGAATAATGACCACGTCATCGGAAGGCCCCGTGACCGGATAGGAGGCTGGGTGATAGGATACGTGAAAGAATTCCAGTGTGTCGCAAGGCATTTCTATTTCAAAAAGGCCATCCACGGAAGAAACGGTTCCGATCTGGAGTTTGGGCACGCCGATCTGGACGTACTCGACAGCTTCGCCTTGTTCATTGATGATCCGCCCTTTGACGGTGACGCGCTCCTGTGCGGTTAGCAGTACCGGTAACAGAATGAGGGCGCAGACCAGCTTAATCCGCATAGATATCCTCCTCCATTTCAACGCCTTCCGGATCGGGCTGGTAGTCGAGGATGTCGCCCGGCAGACAATCGAGTACCTTGCAGATTTTGTTGAGTGTAGTAAAGCGGATGGCCCGGCCTTTCCCTGTCTTGAGCAGGGAAAGGTTGGTCATCGAGATGCCGATCTTTTCGGACAGCTCCGAGAGTTTCATGTGGCGCTCCCAGAGCATTTTATCGAGATTGACGGTGATCATATCGCGAGATGGCTGTCTTTTGCGGCCAAGTAGGCCATTTTGTAGAGTCCTGCGAACAGGAGGACGATGAGTGGGATCAGGATGACATTGGAATCGATCATCAACGCGGATTCGCCGCGCACCACAGCATCGTAATTGCAGTGGACAAAGGCGAGGAGCGCAGCGACCAGTGCGGTCAAGCGGATGACGGGGATATTGGATTTGGGAAAGATCTCCCCGTTGTCCAGTCCACGGTTGATCCGGAAAAGGAATATGCAGCACAGCACGTAAAGAAGCGTGACGCCGACGAAACGGGCCGCCAGGATAAAGATTTGCCAGCCCTTGATGTCCGGATTCCAGTTTATGGGCGTAATAAAGTTGTTCAGGTACAACTGGGAAATCATCTGCACGTAGGTGTAGATAAGTGTCAGGCCTCCTATGATAAGGATGGCGACGGAGAGCCTTTTGATACTCTTTTGGGTTGCATTCTTCATATCGTTGTCTTTTGTTTTGCCGTTTCGAAAGACAAAGATAATGCCAATTTTACGAAAAACATAAAATTAATTTATGAATTTCGTAAATAATATCCATCCTAAGCATATGTTGTTTTAGTCTCCGATATTTGTGTGCGCATTTTCTGTCAGCGACGCAGATGAGGGCACGACTTGGTCTGCGTCGCTATCAGTTTCAGATTGAGAACAGCCGCAAACCTTTAGCGACGCAAACGAGATGGTTGAATCGTCTGCGTCGTTCGAAGCCGAAGGGGTTGTACCCGGCCGCGGAAGAGACTGTCGCGACAAATTAACCGATATTTTCTTGGTCATTTGCTAGAAATCCCGTAATTTCGCCCCACGATAGAAACGGGGTATTAGCTCAGTTGGTAGAGCGATAGGTTCGCAATCTATAGGTCAGGGGTTCGAATCCCCTATGCTCCACATATAAATAACGGGTCTTAAAAGACCCGTTATTTATATGTGGAGCTGCGATGCTTTGCATCGCTTTTGTTAACCCCACCCCTTACCCCTCCCGGAGGGAGGGGCCGCCGCAGAAGCGTCGGGCGTCTCAGGCGCGTGGAACTGCGATGGCGGCGGCGATGAAGGCGGCGAAGACGGGCTGCGGATGCTCCGGGGTGCTCTTGAATTCGGGGTGGAACTGCGTGCCTATGAAGAACGGGTGCGTCGGGATTTCCACGATTTCAACCAGGCCGGTGTCGGGGTTGGTGCCGGAAATCACCATGCCGGCGCTTTCGAATGCGGCGCGGAAGGCGTCGTTGAATTCGTAGCGGTGACGGTGACGCTCCTGAACGACCGGCTGGCCATAGATCCGCGCCGCCAGCGTGCCCGGCACGAGCTGGCAGGCGTACGCGCCCAGACGCATCGTCCCGCCCTTGATGGTGGTGGTCTTCTGTTCTTCCATCAGGTCGATGACCGGATGGGTTGTGCCGGGCTGCATCTCCGTGGAAGCGGCATCCGCATAGCCCAGCACGTCGCGGGCGAATTCCACGACGGCCATCTGCATGCCGAGGCAGATGCCGAAGAACGGAACGCCGTTCTCGCGGGCATAGCGGACCGCGGCGATTTTGCCGGGAATCCCCCGCTCCCCGAAACCAGGGGCAACCAGGATTCCGTCCATCCCGGCCAGCATCTCGGCCACATTCTCCTCGCTGACCTGCTCGGAATGGACCGTCTTGACATTGACCTTGCATTCGTTGGCCGCACCTGCGTGGACCAGCGCCTCCTGAATGGATTTGTAGGCGTCCTGCAATTCTACGTACTTGCCAACCAGAGCGATATTCACCTCCCGCTTGGGATGCTGGAGCCGGTCCAGGAATTCCTTCCACCGGCCCAATTCGGGCTGCGTAAAATTCTCGATCTGGAGCTTGCGGACGGCCAGTTCGTCCAGATGCTCTTCGTGCATGTTGAGCGGCACCTGGTAGATGCTCCAGGCATCGATGCTCTGGATCACGTGGCCGGGCTTGACATTGCAGAAGAGCGCGATTTTGCGGCGGAGTTCCGGCGTAAGGGGCTGCTCCGTGCGGCACACGATCACGTCGGGCTTGACGCCGCTCTGCTGGAGCATCTGCACGGAGTGCTGCGTGGGCTTAGTCTTGAGCTCCTTCGCTGCCCGAAGGTACGGAATCAGGGTCAGGTGGATGGACATGCAGTCCTCTTCCGGGAGTTCCCATTGCAACTGGCGCACAGCCTCGATGAAGGGCTGCGACTCCATGTCGCCCACCGTGCCGCCAATCTCGGTCAGGATCACATCATATTCGCCGGTCCGGCCCAGCAGGAGCATCCGGCGCTTGATCTCGTCGGTGATGTGCGGCACGATCTGGACGGTCTTTCCCAGATACGCGCCTTCGCGCTCTTTGGTGATGACCGTGTGGTAGATCTTTCCGGTGGTCACGTTATTGGCTTTGGACGTATGCACGCCCAGGAAGCGCTCGTAATGGCCCAGGTCGAGGTCCGTCTCAGCGCCGTCTTCCGTGACATAGCATTCTCCATGCTCATACGGGTTGAGCGTACCCGGGTCGATATTGATGTAGGGATCGAATTTCTGGATGGTGACGCGCAGGCCGCGTGCCTGCAGGAGTTTGGCCAGAGAGGCCGCGATGATGCCTTTCCCGAGGGACGAGGCCACGCCGCCCGTTACAAAAACATACTTGGTATTCATGGGTCAAATCTATATTATTCCTGCATACGGACCAGTTGCTGCCGGACCGTCTCCGGCTGTCCCGTGACCGTGGTGTACGGAATGGTCCAGAACATCCTGTTGCCGGTCAGATCGAAATGGATATAATTCTGCTGTACCGTCGTGTCGGCGGACTGGACGTAAAGCTCGAATTCCTGCCGGTATGACTCCATCCATTTCTTTCCTTTTTCTTGCGCGGATTCGGGCAGGTTGTCGAGATCCAGGCCGATGGACAGGATCTCACTGTTTCTGGGGCAGAGGATGAGGCTCAACGTGTCTCCCGCCAGCACCCATTCGCCGCCCATGCGGTAGGAGACCGGCACCCGGAGCCGGACGTCCAAGTCTTCCGACTCGACCGTGAAGTCTGCCATGGCCGTCATCTCAGTCGTGACATCCATCGAATGGTCTGCCCGGAACGTGAAGGTCTGCTCGGCATCGTTCATCTGGGCCTGCCAGCGGCCGACGAGCAGTTTGGTTGAGGCGGGCTGGGTCTTCCGCACATTCTTCCGGATGTATGCTTCCATCTCCTCGTCGGAAAGCTCCATCAGGAACTTGTTCTCCTGGTTCAGCCGGGTCAGTTCGTCAATATATTCGTTATACACCCGACTGCGCAGCAAATACCGCCGCAGGTAACGGATGGTCTCAGGCTTTTCGTACGCCTTCTTCACCAGTTTTCGGAGGGCTTTCTCCGTCAGGCTGCCGTCGAATTCCAGTTCGTCAATCTTGAGCGTTCCGATGAACTGGTCGACATTCGCATCGGTGAAGGGACGGCGGAACACCTCATCATTCTTCATCACCCGGAGCAACTCCGCCCGCTTCAGATAGCATCGCTGCACGTTGTCGTAGAACTGGGTGTTCTCCAGGTTCTGCCAGGCGTCCATGCTGCTCGTGAAGGCTTTCTCCTTCGTGTCCATGGCCCAGTCCGGCATGCTGGTGACGTCCTCCATCAGATACGCGATAGTCTGCCCCAGGGTATCGACCGAAACGACGTCCACCTTCTCCGGATGGCTCGCCAGGTACATCGCCAACGGGTAGGCCGCGTCTTCCTGCTGGAGATCCTCCTTCATTTCGCGGATGATCTCGTCGATGTCGTAGACCGCCATCGTGGCCGTCTGCCGCTGCACCTGCTCTTTCTTGTTGTTGTCCACCAGGTTGGAGACGGCGAAGGTCAGCCCCACACCGATGGCTGTTCCCATGACACCGGTCAGGAACTGCTTCCACCAGTCATTGAGGAAAACCCGTTTCTTTCTCTCTTCACGCATATTTCTTTATTGCTTTCTCGCCACGATACTGACATATTGCTGGAGGTGCCCGTCAACCGTGAAGAGCATCAGCCAGCCGCTGACGGCATTGATCATGACATCCTGCGAGAGATGGCGCTGCAGGAAACGCAGCAGGCGCGGATGCATGAAAGTATAGCAGGCCACGCGGTCAAGCCGGCGCAACGTCGGCCGGATCTTCTGCGTCACATCGACAATCTCGATATCCCCGTAACCATGCCTTTCCAGGTAGACAGGAATGTTACCGATATACTGGTCCTTGGTGGTGACGCGCATGCCGGCGCAGGCCAAAGCGGCGACATGACGCTCGAAATCGGTCATCTCCTCCTGCGTCTTGCAGTTGTAGCCGTCGAAAATGACCAGCCAACCGCCGGGCTTGAGGACCCGGCTGATTTCGGAAATGACACGCTCCTTGCTGTGCGCATAGCAAATGGTCTCCACCCCGTAGACCAAGTCGAAGGAATTCTCCGGGAAGCAAGAGAGGTCGCTGTAGTCGCCTTCCACCAGCTTCACGTTCCGCGGCGCCTTGTTCTTGAGAAAACCGCGTCCCGGGAGGTCCAGCGCCGTGAACTGGTGCTCCGGATGCCTTTTGGCCAGATAGCGCGTGTTGCCGATACGGCCGGCGCCCACTTCCAGGATGTTCATCGGCTCGGGACGGAAATAGCGCTCCACGAACTGCGCCGGCTTGAGCAGGTCTTCCTTATGATAAAAGCCATCATCGGAAAGGCCCATGTGGATGGTCCTGCCCATGAACAGGCGATAGGCGAAATCAGAGAGTTTGTAATACCGGCCCACATCCTCCGGATCCGTGCGGGCCTCCAACAGGGCATCCAGATCGAAGAAGTGACCCATGATCTGGAGACGGTCCTCGATCTCTTGTTCTTGCATTGTCTTTTTCATACTACTCCAGCGGCTTCTTGGAACGGTTGAAGAGGGCGGCGACGGTCAGGCCGGAAACGATGTGCCAGACGCCCCACCAGGCGGTGATCACCAGCATGCCGCCGTGCGGCGGGAGGGCGGCGAAAATCTGCGTGCCGAGCAGCAGCACCAGGCCAAGGCCCGAATTCTGGATGCCCGTCTCGATGGTCAGCGTGCGGCGGTCGCGGCGGGGTACCTTGAAGAGCGTACCCATGCTGAAGCCCGTGCCAAGCGCCACCAGGTTGTGAATCAGCACGATCACGAATATGTATTCAATGCACTTGACGAAGGCGTCCAGGTTGCCCACGAACGAGAGGATCACCATCACGATGAAGAACACGATGCTTACCCACATAAACGGTTTCTTCATCTTCTCGGCCGCCTTCGGGAAGAAATGCGAGGTCAGGATGCCCAGCGTCAAAGGAATGCCGAGCAGGATGAAGATGGTCTTGAAGACATCCCAGAGCGGAATCACCAGGTACGGCACTTCCCCGTGGACCGAGGCATATTTCAGGAAAAGGTTGCCGTAGAGCCAGAAGTTGAACGGCGTCATGAAGACGGCCAGGGCCGTGCTGATGGCTGTCAGGCAAACGGACAGCTCGATGTTCGCCTTGGCGAGCGAACTCATGAAATTGGAGATGTTGCCGCCCGGGCAGGAGGCCACCAGGATCATGCCGAGCGCCATCGTCCAAGAGATCCAGCCCACGCTGTCCATGAGCAGGGCCAGCAGGAATGTCAGCAGCGGCAGCAGAATCAGCTGGCAGCAGGCGCCCAGAATGACGGATTTCGGGTTTTTGAAGACATCGACGAACATCCTCGGCTTGATGCCGAGGGCCACGCCGTACATGACGAAGGCCAGGACGATATTGATGGTGTTCATGCCACCCGCATTCATCGTTACGTTGATGCTGTCAATGGCGGCTTCGATTTCAGGTTTCATGGGTTTAGGTTTACTGTGCGATAAATCTATATAGTATCCAGCCGGGCTGGGATTTGACGGCATCGCTGGCGGCGGAGAAACGGGAACGCTTCGCGGCGTCGACGGCGAAGGAGTGCAACGAGGCATCGGCCGTGGAGCCGTCGGCCCTGACCCGTGCTGAAGTCACGCGCCCGGCCTGATTGACGACGATGTCGACCAGCACGTCACCCGCACCGTACCCCTTGTAGGCCGGTACCGGCAGGTTCAACGCCTTGCGCCCTTCCAACTCGTATGACAATACGGACGGCCCCTGATAGGCCGGCGCCGGTTCGGTCGACTCCACCCCTTTTTGGTTCTGGTTCAGGTCGACCGCCTCTTCGGCAGCCTTCTGTGCCAGGGCATCGCGCTTCGACGCGTCGAGCTTGCGTTGCAGCTCGCGCGCCTCGTCGTACACTTCCGAAGGATTCTTGAAACGGTCGTCCTTGAGCTTGCTGCCCGCATCGACCGCCACATTGCGGATCTGCTGCCGCGGCTGGCGGGCGAGTGCATCCTCAAGGTTGCGTGCCACCTCCTCTTTCAACTCAATCTCCTTCTGCAATTTCTCGAGTTCTTCCTGCTTCGTGAAGTCGAGCACGAACGTATTCTCAGTGGTGGCCACATGCCCGATGGACACGATTAGCAGCACCACCAGGACGGCCAAATGGAACACCAGGGTCGTGTAGAAACCGACCCGGTCCTCCTTTTTCCGACCGCCCCAAATCTTCATTTACGCTTATTCCCGTTCACGGGCCATCTTCTTGATACCGGAAAGCAACACATTGATGGCCACTTTGTTATGCCCGCCTTGCGGGACGATGATATCGGCATAGCGCTTGCTCGGCGCAATGAACTGCAGGTACATCGGCTTGACCGTCTTGGTGTAGCGGTCGATAACCCACTCCACGTTCTTGCCGCGCTCCACGATGTCGCGCGTGATGACGCGCATCAGGCGGTCGTCGTCGTCCGCATCCACGAACACCTTGATGTCGAGCTCCCTCATGAGTTCCTTGCAGGTGAAGATGAGGATGCCCTCGACGATGATGATGTCGGCCGGCTCCACATGGACGGTCTCCGGCTGCCGCGTACACGTGATGTAGGAATACGTGGGCTGGTCGATGGCCTTCCCGCTCTTGAGCTCCCGAAGCTGCTTGACCAGCAAGGGCCAGTCGATGGCGTCCGGGTGGTCGTAGTTCAGGGCCTGGCGTTCCTCCATGGGGAGGTGCCCCTGGTCTTTGTAATAGGAATCCTGCGGGATCACCACCACGTTTTCCTGGGGCTGCATCCTGCGGGCAATCTCCTTGACGACGGTCGTCTTTCCAGAGCCGGAACCTCCGGCGATGCCGATAACCAACATAAGTATTTGTTTTTTAGAATTCTGCCGTCTTGGGCGTACGCGGGAACGGGATCACGTCGCGGATGTTGCTCATGCCGGTGACAAAGAGCAGCAAGCGCTCAAAGCCCAGGCCAAAGCCGCTGTGCGGGCAGGTACCGAAGCGACGCGTGTCCACGTACCACCAGAGGTTCCGCGTATCCATGTGCAGCTCCTCGATGCGGCGGTTCAGTTTCTCGAGCGACGCTTCGCGCTCGCTGCCGCCGATGATCTCGCCGATCTTCGGGAAGAGCACGTCCGTGCCGCGGACCGTCTTGCCGTCGTCGTTCTGCTTCATGTAGAACGCCTTGATATCCTTCGGGTAGTCGGTCAGGATCACGGGCTTGCCGAAATGTTTCTCCACCAGATAACGCTCGTGCTCGCTCTGCAGGTCCACACCCCACGAGACCGGGAACTCGAACTTCTGGCCGCTGGCTTCGAGGATCTTGATGCCTTCGGTGTAGGTCAGCCGCACGAAATCCGTCGAGACGACGCTCTTGAGCCGCTCGATGAGTTCCGGATCGATCATCTTGTTCAGGAATGCGAGGTCATCCTGGCAGTTGTCCAGGGCATATTGCACCAGGTACTTGATGAACTCCTCTTCGAGGTCCATCAGGTCGTTCACGTCGTAGAAGGCCATCTCGGGCTCCACCATCCAGAATTCGGCCAGGTGGCGCGGCGTGTTGGAGTTCTCGGCGCGGAACGTCGGGCCGAAGGTGTAGATGGCGCCCAGCGCCGTGGCGCCGAGTTCGCCTTCGAGCTGGCCGCTCACGGTCAGCGAGGTCAGGCGGCCGAAGAAGTCCTGGCCGTAGTCGATCTTGCCGTCCTCGGTGCGCGGCAGGTTGTCGAGGTCGAGGGTCGTAACCTGGAACATCTCGCCGGCGCCTTCCGCATCACTCGCAGTGATGAGCGGAGTATGGAGATAATAGAATCCCTTGTCATTGAAGAATTTGTGAATGGCAAACGCCATCGCGTGGCGGATGCGAAGCACCGCGCCGAAGGTATTGGTGCGGGGACGCAGGTGCGCGATCTCGCGCAGGAATTCCATGCTGTGTCCCTTCTTCTGCAACGGGTATGTCTCAGGGTCGGCGGTGCCGTAGACCTCGATCTCGCGGGCCTGCACCTCGACGGCCTGGCCGCTGCCCAGCGACGGCACGAGGTCGCCGCGGACACACAGGCATGCGCCCGTGGTGATCTGCTTCATCAGGTTCTCGTCGAACTTGGTCAGGTCACAAACCACCTGGATATTGTTGATGGTGGAGCCATCGTTCAGGGCGATGAACGCCACGTTCTTGTTGCCACGTTTGGTGCGGACCCAGCCTTTCACCTCAATGTCCTGCTCGGGCTGTCCGCCCAGAAAATCCTTGATTCTTTTCATATATAGTTTACCAATTGATAATCTTGGAAGGTGTACTTTCGTTCCAGCATTTGTCGACCACCGTTACCACATAGTGGTGCTTGCCGTTGCGCTTGGTCACCGGCTTGTAGTGCGTGTCGCGGGTGATGGCTTCGATGGCACTGCTGCGGGAAATGTTGATGGGCTCGTTCGCCTCGAAGCGATATACCACGTAGAAATGGGGCTGCTGCAGCACGTCGTTGGTGGGCGCAGTCTTCCACGAGAGGCCCTTGCCCGACACGTGGACGGAAGCGACCGGATCGGGTGCTACGGCATCGAGGTCGGTATAGGCCGGAATCAGTGCGGGATAGCGCTGGTAGATGGTCCGCAGCGTATCCTGCAGCGGCAACTTCACCAGCGACCAGCCGGGCCACCACACATTGCCGTCTACGTTCGGCAGTTCGCGCACGAGCTGCATCTTGCGGGCCGTCTGCTTGATGGCGGGATTCTCCGTGTCCGGCGCATCGAATGTCGAGATACTTTGGCCGATGTAGAGCTGCCCCTTGTAATTCTGGTCGTTCCACCAGTTGATCAACACTTCGTAGTCCGCGGCCGGGAAACCGATCTTCCAATAGAGCTGCGGCACGATGTAGTCGATGTATCCTTTTCCCGCCCAAGCCGGCACGTCGGCGAAGAGCTCCTCGTAGTTCGAGAGCCCGTTGGTCTCGCTGCCGCTGCCGTCGGGGGTGTCTTTCTTGTTGCGGTGGATGCCGAACGGCGAGATGCCGAAGCGCACCCACGGCTTGATGGCCTTGATGGTGTCGTTCACCGCATGGATGAGCGTTTCCACATTGTGGCGGCGCCAGTCCGCCTTCTGCCAGTATTCAAATCCTTGATCGGCGGCGTATTTCGTGAAGGAGTTGTCGTCATGAAACTCCTCGAACTTCACCGGATAGGGATAGAAATAGTCGTCGAAATGGATGGCGTCCACGTCGTAGCGAGACACGATGTCGGCAATCACGCGGACGGTGTGGGCGATGGCTTCAGGCTCGCCCGGATCGAAATAAAGCTGCTTCCCGTAGCGCTTGAAGATTTCCGGCTTCTTGAAATAGAGATGATCCGGGTAGAGCTGCTCCTTGTCGTTCGAGGTCACCCGGTAAGGGTTGAGCCAGGCATGCAGTTCCATGCCGCGGGCGTGGCACTGCTCAATCATGAACTGAAGCGGGTCCCACAGCGGATCGGGGGCCTTCCCTTGTTCACCGGTCAGAAAGCGGGTCCAAGGCTCGAGCTCCGACACATAAAATGCGTCGGCCTGCGGCCGGACCTGGAAGATCACGGCATTGCAGCCGTCGGCCTTCAAGTCGTCGAGCGTAGCGGTGAACCAGTCCTGGATCTGGTCTCGCGACATCGTCTTGAGTTGCTGGTTGCCCACGATGTGCAGCCAGGCCCCGCGGAACTCGCGCTTGGGCAGTTCCTGCGAGAAGGCAGGAACTGCCGCGAGCAGCGCGATCAGCATCAGGAAGCGTCTCATCTTCATGGATTACCACGCCACGCCCATGGCGGCGCAGATCTTCTTGGGGATGTCGGTATTGTCCTGGCGGCCAGCGAATCGTTCGCTGCCGACGCCCTTGGCCCAGACCGGGACGGGACCGCCGCAATGCGAATACGTCGTCCAGCCGATGCGGGCATCTTCGTTGAGGTTGTCGATCGACTTCGGGTCGTTCATGTATTCCTCGACATCGGTGGCGGCCGAAGCGTTCTTCACCTTGTCGATGACCGTCAGGTCGTACGTATAACCTTTGCGGCCCAGCGCGATGCCGCCCGTCTCGTGGTCGGCGGTCACGACGATCAGCGTTTCGTCGGGATGGCGCTCATAGAAGGCATTCGCCACGGCGATGGCATTGTCGAAGTCGATGACTTCGAAGATGGTACCCGCCAGGTCCTGGCTGTGGGCCGCCCAGTCGATGAGGCCACCCTCGGCCATCATGAAGAAACCTTTCGGATTGCGTTCCAGCACGGTGATGGCTGCCTCCACGATCTGCGGGAGGGTCAGCGCACCTTCAGGACGTCCCAGGGCATACGGGCAGATCTCCTCGGAGCCTTCCTTGTTAATCAGCACGATGTGGTCAGCATCCTTCTTGGTCAGGAAATCGTCGTAACCGCAGGCCAGCGTATATTCGCCCTCAGGAATCATGTCCCAGAGCGCGACTTCCGCATCGCCTTCCTTGCCCTTCGGATGGTAGAGGCCGCCGCCGGCGAAGAATTCGAAGCCGGCGCCGGGCAGCTCCTTGCCGATCTCATAGTAGTTGCCGCGCTTGATATTGTGGCCGAAGAAGGCGGCCGGCGTGGCATGGTTGATCGGCGTGGTAGACATCACGCCCACGCTGTAGCCGGCATCGTGAATCTTGTAGGAGATCGGGGTCAGGAGGGTCGTGGAGTCCGGCGCGATGCACAGCATGCCGTTGTTGGTCTTCTCACCGGTCGCCAGGGCGGTTCCAGCCGCCGAAGAGTCGGTGATGATGTTGCTGGCCGAGAACGTCGTGGCCTCGCCCATCACCGGGAACTGCGTGAAGCAGAGCGGATCCATACCGATCACGCCGCGTTCCTGGGCCAGATAGGCCTCCGCCGCCGCCACATGGGTAAAGCCCATGCCGTCGCCGATGAAATAAAACACATATTTGGCATGCTTCTCCTGCGGAGCGCAGGACACCGCCATCACGAGCAGGGCGGCCACTGCTATCAAGTTGACAATCCGTTTCATAAAAAAATGTTCTGGACAGATAAAAGAAAGGGTGGCACGAAACCACCCTTTCCTTCTTACAAGCATATTCTATTTCTGGGCGCCTTTGCGAGCACCATACATGATCTTCAAAGCCGAGCAGCGACGGAGCTCCTGCTTCACGTCGGTAATGATACCCATGCGGGTATCCTTGTCGGCCTTGATGTTGACCTGCATGAACGGACGGTCGACCTCGGAGATTTTCTCACGCTCTGCGGCGATAAAGTCGCGGATCGGGCTCAGGTCGTTGTTGTCCTTGCAGATCACGTCATTGAGCTGGATACGGGAATCCGTGCCATACTCTTTCTGGTACTGCTGGGAGGGCGTTCCAATATAGATATAGGTAGCCAGGTCCTTCCGGTCCAGTTTCGCGATCTCCGTCGCCATCGGCGTGGTGACGCGAACCTTGGTCTCGTTCTGACGCATGGAGGTACACACCATGAAGAACATCAGGATGATGAACACGATGTCCGGCAGGGACGAGGTATTCATCTGCGGAAGTTCGCCTTTGTTTTCTTTGATGAATTTAGCCATAACTGAATTCTCCTATTTCTTTTTGACATCCTTCGGCTCGGCCTCGGAGATCTTCTGAGGAATAGCCTTGCGGACCATTTCCTGCTGGTCCTCGTCGAGTTTCGAATACTTCTTTCCGAAGGTCTTCATCGAGAAGTCGTCGCGCAGCTCGTTGATGGCCTTGATTAACTCGTTCTGGACGGTGATATAGGCCTGGTACGTGGTACCGCGGTCATTCTGCAATGAAATGACGCCTTTGGAAACAGGAACCGGTCCGAGACCCGGGATATCCTGGATTTCCTTCTCAGGAAGGTTCGGGTCGTCGGTAGGGTTGGTCATGAATTCTTTGATCTTGTCCTTCAGCTGGCTGACATCCATCGGTTGACTGCCGGCCAACAATCTGTCGTTGGAATTGATCTTCACCTGGATGATATTCCGACGATTGACCTTCAAGTCCTCCATCTTCTGATCTTCAGGAGGGATGGGCGGCAGCAGGCGGGAGATACCCTCCTCCTTGTCCATCGTGGTCACCATCAAGAAGAATATCAGCGCGATGAACGCAATATCCGCCATAGATGAGCCGTTGATTTCAGGAACCTTTTTCTTAGCCATACTTCAGATACTTATTTGTTGATAGCCTTACGGACAGCACTCCAGATCAGGGCGACGATAGCCGCACCGACCATAAGATAGGTCACAAAAAGCACCATGTCTGCAAACTTGAAGTCACCGGGCTTGACCGCAGCCTTGGTCTCGATCGCCGTACCGGGCGCGAGGAGCCAGGCACCACCGACGATGACGACGACAGCCACGATGAGAAGGACCAGCCGCAGCAGCTTCTTCTTGTCCTTGAACGCTGCGAACAGCGGGAAGAGCAAGGAAACGCAGATAGCCAGGAGGACCAGGACATAAATCCAGTAAAGGAACGGGTTCAGGCAGGGAGCATCCACCGTCTTCGGACTATTGACGAAGACAATGCAGAAGAGCACCAGCGAAACCACGAACAGGATCAGCTCCAGAATCTTCCAGGGTCTGTTCTCTCTTTTTTCGTTAGCTTCCATAACAAATTCCGTGAATAGGTTGATGATTTGTTATTGAATAAACTTATTTGCTGTATTTGACCAGCATGTCCACGAGCGAGATGGAAGAGTCTTCCATATCCACGACAATCGTGTCGATCTTGGAGATGATATAGTTGTAGAAGAGCTGCAGGATGATGGCGACGACCAGACCACCGACGGTCGTGATCAGAGCCACTTTCATACCACCAGCCACCAGTGCCGGGCTGATATCGCCGGCGACCTCGATGGCGTCGAAGGCCTGGATCAGACCCAACACAGTACCCATGAAGCCCAACTGCGGAGCGATACCGATGAACAGACCGATCCAGGAGAGGCCTTTCTCAAGTTTACCCATCTCGACGGAGCCGTACTCGATGACCGATTTCTCAGCTTTCTCGATACCCTGGCCGTCCTTCACGCGGAGAAGGCCCTGGGTGAAGATGCGTGCCACCGGGCCCGGCGTGTCGCGGCAAAGCTCGTAGGCTTTCTCGACACCTTCGTTCTTGAGGCAGTCTTCAATCTTGCCAAGCAGTTTCTGGTTGTTGTTCTGGGCGATGCTCAGTGTAATGATCTTCGCGATGGCGATGGCCAGACCGAGGATGAGGCACAACAGCACGAGGGCCATGAAGGTAGCACCACCTTCGATGAAGAGCTTCTTCAGCTGCTGGTGAATCGGGGTGTCGTTGTTCCCCGCAGCGAACGGGTCGACCACCTCGTCGTTGGCTTGAGCAACTGCCTCAGTCTGCTCGGCAGGCTGATCCTGTGCAAAAGTCTTCTGGTACTCAGCAGAAATGGTCAGGAGACCGATCACTGCCAAAAACATGAAAATTTTTTTCATAGGTTTTTTGATTAAATTAAACACTGTATTTAAATAGTTATAGTTTCTGCCTTTCCTGTGGACATAGTGCCGCAGAAATTCTTTGCAATTTAATAATTTTTTCAGAAAAATACACTATTTCTCAGAAATTTCTCCACTGACCCCAATTTCTACTTTTTCCTTAACTATCTTATTATCAGAGTATTGACCCAAAAGCACAAATAATTTTGTCAAGGCGGCTTCCGTCGTCATGTCACCGCCGCTCACCAAACCGGCCTGCCGGAGGATGTCGCCGTTGGCATACGCGCCCATGTCGACGGCCCCCGCCTGGCACTGCGTCACGTTGACGATCACGCCGCCCGCATCGGTGAAGGAGCGGAGCGCCGCGAGGAGCCAGGCGTCGGACGGCGAGTTGCCGGAGCCATAGGTCTCCAGCACCACCGCCCGCAGTCCGGGCGCTGACAGAACCGCCCGGACCAGATGCTCGTCGATGCCCGGGAAGATCTTCAGGACCGCCACCCGCGTGTCGAGTGTCGTATGCAAGCGCAGCGGCCGGCCCCACTGCCGCGGATGGTAGATAGCGCCGTCGTTGTACTTGACGTGGATGCCCACCTCCGCCAGCACCGGATAGTTGGCCGAACGGAAGGCCCGGAAGTTCTCCGCACTGTACTTGACGGTACGGTTGCCCCGGAAGAGCAGGCTGTCGAAGTAGATGCAGACCTCGCAGATGCGCGGATGTCCCTCCCCGTCCTGGTCGGCGGCCAGCTGGATGGAAGAGATGAGATTCTCCTTGCCGTCGGTCCGCAGCATGCCGATGGGCAGCTGGCTTCCCGTGAAGACGACCGGCTTCTCCACGTTCTCCAGCATGAAACTCAGGGCCGAGGCGGAATAGGCCATGGTGTCGGTGCCGTGGAGCACCACGAAGCCGTCGTAGAAGCCGTAGTTGGCCTGGATGATGCTGGCGAGCTTGATCCAGAAGGCGGGGTTCACGTCTGAGGAGTCGATCAACGGGTCAAACGACAGTGTGTCGATGATGTAGCCGAATTTCTTGAGTTCCGGCACCTCGCGGGTGATCTGGTTGAAATCGAAGGGCTTGAGCAGTCCCGTCTCGGGGTCCTGCTTCATGCCGATCGTTCCGCCGGTGTAGATGAGGAGTATCTTTCGTTCCATCGTGCTATAGTTTGAAGAGCCTGCGCGCGTTGGCGGTGGTCGCGGCGGCCACCGCTTCCGGCGTCAGGTGCTTGATTTGTGCGATCTTTTCGGCGGCGAACCGCACGTACGAGGGTTCGTTGCGCTTGCCCCGATACGGCACAGGAGTGAGCCAGGGACAGTCTGTCTCGACAACCAAGTCGCTGAGCGACATTTTTTCGAGCGCCACGGCCACACCCGCATTCTTGTAGGTCACCACGCCGCCGATGCCGAACTTGAAATCGGCCAGTCCCAGCAGGCGCCTGTACAACTCGTAACTGCCGGACCAGGCGTGCATCACGCCCCGGAATGCGATGCCGCGCACCTCCTCCAGGACGCGGAGGAAGTCTTCGGTAGCCTCACGCAGGTGGATGATGACGGGCAGGTCGTGGCGCGCGGCCAGTTCGATCTGCGTGCAGAGCACCTGCATCTGTTCCTTCACGAAATCTTTCGACCAGTATTCATCGAGGCCGATCTCCCCTACCGCGTGCCAGGTGCGGTCGCCGATGTGCTGCTCCACGAAGGCCAGTTCCTCGCGCCAGTCCGCCCCTACAGAGGTAGGATGCAGCCCGATGCAGGGATACGCGAAGCCGGGCAGTGCGTCGGCGGTCGCGCAGAGGGTGTCGTGGCTGGCGCGGTCGATGCCGGGCATCACGCATGCCTCCACCCCGGCTTCCCGGGCGCGCGAAAGCACCGCGTCGAAATCGTCGCGGAAGGCTTCGTCGTAGAGATGGCAGTGGGTGTCTATCAACATTCTTACAAAGATACGAAATATTTGGTACCGTCGGCCACCACGCGGCCCTCCAATTCGAGCTCCAGGAGCAGGAGATGGACGGCATTCGGATCGAGATGGGCGAGGGATGCCACTTCCTCGGCCGAAAGGGGGGCTCTGGCTTCCAGCTGGCGAAGCACTTCGCGGCGGGCGGGGCTGTCGTCGGGGCGATAGAGCGAGGGGCGTTCGCGCTGCGGGCGGGCGGAGATCCATCCGAGGGCGAGCGGAATGGCGTCCTCGTCGGCCGCCAGCACGGCCTCCTGTTTGGCGATCAGGCGGTTGCATCCATCAAACGAGGCATCGGTCAGGCGTCCCGGGACGGCGAAAACTTCGCGTTGGTACGACGCGGCAAGCGAAGCGGTAATCAAGCCGCCGCCCTTGCGGAACGACTCCACGAGCAGCGTGACGTCGGCCATTCCCGCGATGATGCGGTTGCGGCGCAGGAATGTGACGGCGATGGGCGAGGTACCGCGCGCGAAGTCGGTGACGAGCGCGCCGCCGCGGTCGATCATGCGGGCAGCCAGCTCGCGGTGCTGCCGGGGGTAGATTTCGTCGAGGCCGCAGGGCAGCACACCGACGGTGGGCAGGCCTGCCTCAAGGGCCGCCGCATGGGCGCAGCCATCAATACCCAGGGCCAGGCCGCTGACGATCAGTGGCTTCTCGTTGAGGTCGCCCAGCCGGCCTACCAGTCTCCTGCAGCTTTCCCGGCCCGTCCAGGTGGCCTTTCGGGTGCCGACGACGGCGAGGGCGCGTTCGGGATTCAAATCGGCTGGGCCTTTGGCGTACAACAGCAGCGGGGCGTCCTGACAGGCGGCCAGGCGGCGCGGATAGGCGGGATCGTCAGGGCCGAGCAGGCGAACGCCTTCTCGGGCAGCCCAGGCGACTTCGTCAGCAGCCCAGTCAAGCAGCGCAGGATGGAAAAGTTGGTCGATGAGGGCACCTGCATGGTGCAGGTCAGCAGCGACGGCCTTACGGCCGGCCTGAAAGATGTTGGCGGCGCTGCCGAACGTCTCCAGCAGCTGCCGTCCGATAGCGCAATGATACGCAAACACCTTGCTCATCGCGCACAAATAAACAAACGGATCGGACTCCATATCTTTTTTTCCGCAAGATACGAACCCCGCTCCGTCTTCCCCCGTCAGAAAAGCAATTCCGCCCTGGAACGATTATTTAAAAATACATAATCATTTTCTCGAAAAACATCTTCGGCGCTGACGCGCTTGTCTGCGATTCAGCTAAAGACTGATAATTGCGATTCGCTTTCTGCTTGCTGCAATGTAAGCATTTGTCTATCAACATATTATGAGTTATTGCCCCTATTGCAGATGTGGGGGCTAAGATATGTAAATAGCTAAGTATCATTTGTGTACATTGCAGCAAACATATAAATTACACACTCGATCTTAAGGTTTGTGCGGGCGCTCGAGATGTAACGACGCTGGAGCGAATTGGCGAAAAAGGAACGTGTGCGATAAAGGGCAGCATCAGCTGCTAGCGGAGACCGAGCAGGGAGGGATTTGCGCTATAGCAAGGTCGGAGCGGCGGGTTTGGGCAGAGCCCAGTAACACAAGAGGAGTTCGCCGTCAAGCGACCGGGTTGGCTTCCTTTTTCGACATCTGAGCGGAAGCGCGTTACATCGAAGAGCGCCAAGTACAAGACGCAGAAGATTTCAGATGCCCGATCAGGTCGGGCATGACGAGAAATAGGCCGTCTCCAGAGGGAAACGGCCTTAGGGGATGTTGGGGCGGAGCCCCAGTAACTCAGATAATTAACATGGCGTCGCCATAGGTGCCGAATTGGTATTTTTCGTCGATGGCGACTTTGTATGCGTTCATGATGTGCTGGTAACCGCCGAAGGCGGCGGCGTTCATCAGCATCGTGCTGTAGGGGAGGTGGAAGTTGGTGATCATGGCGTCGGGGATGGAGAACTGGTACGGCGGGAAGATGAACTTGTTGGTCCAGCCGTCGTAGGCCCGGATCTCCTTCTTCGTCGTCACGTACGTCTCCAGGGCGCGTACCACCGTGATGCCCACGGCGAAGATTTTGCTGCCACGACCCTTGGCCGCATTCACCTGGTTCGCCGTCTCTTCGGAGATGGAATACTGCTCGGAGTCCATCTTGTGCTTCGAGAGATCCTCCACGTCCACGTTGTGGAAGTGCGCGTTGCCCATGTAGAGCGTCAGGAAGGCCTTGTCGATGTCGTGGATCTCCATCTTCTTGAACAGGATCTTGCTGAAATGGAGGCCGGCCGCCGGACAGGCCACGGCACCTTCCTTGCTGGCGAAGATCGTCTGAAAGCGCTCTTTGTCAATCTCTTCCGCATGCGGACGGATCCACTTGGGCACCGGCAGGGAACCCATCTGGTAGAGGGTCTCGCGGAACTCCTCGTAGGTACCGTCGAACAGGAAACGGAGCGTGCGGCCGCGGGAGGTCGTGTTGTCGATCACCTCGGCTACCAGACTGTCGTTTTCGCCGAAATACAGCTTGTTCCCAATACGGATCTTCCGGGCCGGGTCGACCAGGACGTCCCAGAGACGCTGGTCGCGGTTCAGCTCGCGGAGCAGGAAGACGTCGATCTCAGCACCCGTCTTCTCCTTGTTGCCGCTCATCCGGGCCGGGAAGACCTTGGCGTCGTTGAAGACGAACAGGTCGTGCGGCGCGGCATACTCGATGATATCCTTAAAAATGCGGTGCTCAATGTCGCCCGTGTCCTTGTGTACCACCATCAGGCGGCATTCGTCACGCTCAGGCGAAGGATACTTGGCAATCAGCTCCTGCGGAAGCTCAAATCCGAATTGTGAAAGTTTCATTTTTTAGATTTTAGGCGAAAAAACAATATTTATACGCATCAAATCCAAAAAAGTTTCACTTTACCGGTTGTTCAAAGCGGCCTCGACCACATTGTCGGTCGACAGCCAGATGGGATAGAAGGCGTCGTCGTTCATCGGCGTATTGCGCCCGATCAGCGCCCGCAACTGCACCAGAATCAGCTCGCCGGACACCGCCCAGTCCGCTTCGGTCGGCTGCAGGCCCTGCTCCCGCACGTATGCCAGGAAACCCTGCTTCAGGTTGAGCCCGTCCAGGAACCGGTTGAGCGTCGGCAGGTCGCGGATTTCGCGCAGACGCGCCCGGTTGCGGTCGGCCACCTGGTTCGCGTACTTGACCTGCAGGCTCTGGCGGTTGCACTGACCCAGGAATTCCGTATAGCGCGTGGTGTCGAGCGGCACGAATACATCGGGGATGATGCCGCCGCCGCCATAGACAGTGCGTCCGCCACGGGTGGTGAACTGCAGCGAATCGTTGACGCGGATGCTGTCGACGCTCGTCATCTCACCATGCAGGTAACGCTCGTAGATATCGTAGCCGTAATCGTCGCTGTAGGGTTTCTGGATGCAACGGCCCGAAGGCGTATGGTAGCGGGCCACCGTGAGCCGGATGCCCGATCCGTCGTTGAAGAAGAGCGGTTCCTGTACCAGTCCCTTGCCGAAGGTACGCAGGCCGTAGAGCGTCGCGCGGTCATTGTCCTGCATCGCCCCGGCGAAGATCTCGCTGGAAGAGGCCGAACTCTCGTTGAGCAGCACGGCCAGCTCGATGTCGCGGCAACTCCCCTTCCCGTCCGCGTAAACGTCGTTCCGGGGCCGGTTGCGGCCTTCCATGTAAACGATCAGGTCGCCCTTCTCGAGGAACTCGTTGGAGAGCATCAGCGCCTGGTCAAGATAGCCGCCCGTGTTGTCACGCAGGTCGAACAACAGCCGGCGCATCCCCTGCTCGCGCAGGGAAAGGGCCGCTTTCAGGAACTCGAGGTACGTGGTGCGGGCGAACTTGGAGAGCTTGATGTAGCCCGTGGTGTCGTTGAGCATGTAGGCCACGTCGACGCTGTTCACGGGAATCACATCGCGCGTGATGTTGAACACGATGGGTTCCGAGAGGCCCTCGCGGAGTACATGGATGTCGACCTTCGTGCCGCGACGCCCTTTCATGAGCCGCACCATCGAGTCCTGCGGCGTGTGGTTGCCCGCGATCACGCGGTCGTCCACCTGGATGATGCGGTCGCCGGAGAGCAGGCCCGCCTTCTCGGAGGGTCCGCCCGCGATGACCTGCGACACCACGGCGGTGTCGTTGGGCACGCTGAACTGGATGCCGATGCCGTCGAAACCACCCTGCAGGTCCTCTTCCGCCTCCTGCAGCTCCACGGGCGGCAGGTACACGGAGTGCGGATCAAGTTGAGCCATGATGCCCGGAAGAATTTCCTCGGTCACGGCTTTCTGGTCGATCGGGTCCACATAGTCGCGGTTCACCGTCTCAAGGACGAGCATCAACTTGGCCCAGTCGCCCTGCGGAATCCGGACTTCCTTCCGGCCACCCCGCTGCAGCTGTCCGAAAAGAATAACCAGAAGTACGAAGACGGCACACCATCCGATGGTGAGCAGCCGGGTCTGTCGCTTGGAATCCATCACTTCTCCCCGAATTTAACCACCTCGATGCCGGCCCGGCGCAGCAGAGACACGCCGTCCACCAGCCGGTATTCACGGGCATAGACCACCCGCTTGATCCCCGCCTGGATGATCAGCTTGGCGCATTCCATACAGGGGGAATCCGTGATGTAGAGGGTCGATCCCTCGCTGCTGTTGTGGCTCTTGGCCACCTTCGTAATGGCGTTCGCCTCGGCGTGCAGCACGTAGGGCTTGGTCACTCCGTTCTCGTCTTCGCATACGTTCTCGAAGCCCGCGGGGGTACCGTTGAAGCCGTCGGAGATGATCATCCGGTCCTTGACCAGGAGTGCGCCGACCTGGCGCCGCGTGCAGTAGGAGTTCTTGGACCATACCGACGCCATCTCCAGGTATCTTTCGTCGAATTGTTGCTGCTTATCCATGTCGTTATGCATTGACACCCCGCTGGTACAGATACCGCTTGATGCTGCGTTTCGGGGTCTTTTCGAATTCCTGGTCTACGATTTCCACGCGGCTGAGCTTGCAGTACTGGTCGAGCTCCAGGTTCGCCACGGTCATGTCTTCGTGGAGTTTTTCTTGCAATTGCTCCCGGTCGAGGCCGTCTTCCTGGGCCTGCTCGAAGTCCGGATAGATCAGCGCCACGAGCTTGTAGTCGTCCTCGATGACGAGCGACTCCACCACGTAGGGCATGTTGTTGAGGATGCTCTCGATCTCCTCGGGATAGATGTTCTGGCCGGAAGGTCCCAGGATCATGCTCTTGCAGCGGCCTTTCAGGTAGAGGTAGCCGTCGCCGTCGATCACGCCCATGTCGCCCGTGCGGAACCAGCCGTCCACGAATGCTTCCTTGGTGGCCATCTCGTTCTTGTAGTAGCCCAGGAACACGTTCTCGCCCTTGACCAGCACTTCGCCCGGAATCTTCTTCGGGTCGTCCGAATCGATCTTGATGCGCATGCGGGGAGCCGCCTTGCCGCAGGAGTAGAGCTTGGTCTTGTCCCAGTGGACGTAGGTGATGATGGGCGCGCACTCGGTCATGCCGTAGCCGATGGTGAAGGGGAAGTTGATGCGCTTGAAGAAGGCTTCGGCCTCGCGGTTGAACGGCGCGCCGCCGATGATGACCTCGCCGAACTTGCCGCCGAAGGCCTGGACCAGGTTCTCCCGGATCTTGTTCTTGACCATCTTGTCGAGCACCGGCAGGTTGAGCATCAGCTTGATGCGGCCTTTGCTGATGAACGGCAGCAGCGTGCTCTTGTAGATCTTCTCGATGACCAGCGGCACGGAGATGATGGTGTCGGGCTTCACCGAACCCATCGCTTCGAGGATTACCTTCGGGCTGGGCAGGCGCGTGAGAAAGAACACGTGGGCGCCGATGGTCATCTCGAACAGGAACTCGAAGATCATGCCGTACATGTGGGCCGTCGGGAGCATGGAGACCATGCGGGAGTTGCAGTCCATGTGCGGCTCGGCCTCGTGGGCAAACTGCACGTTCGACACCAGGGCCCGGTACGGGATCATCACACCCTTCGAGAAGCCGGAAGTACCGGAAGTATAGCTGATCAGGGCCAGCTGTTCGGGCTGGTCCACGAAATAACGGATGTTTTCTTTTTGGAAACCGCCGGGACAACGCTCGTTCATCCGGGCTTCCATCTGGGCCATCGCGAGCTCCGCGGCGGAATTGATGGACCGCAGCACCTGGAAATCCGTCAGGTTGACCACCACCTCGACGCCAGGGATGTCCATCTCGGACATGGCGCTCCAGATGTTCTCGCCGACGAAGAAAATGCGCGCCTCGGAGTGTGCCACCAGGTGGCAGAGATTGGTGGGCTGGAACTCATGCAGGATGGGAACCACCACCGCACCGTAGGTCATCGCGGCCAGGTAGGCCACGCCCCAGTGGGCCTGGTTCTTCGAGCAGAGGGCGATGCGGTCGCCCGGCTTGACGCCGCAGGCGTCGAAGAATATATGCAGCTCCGCTATCTTGCGGGCCACGTCCTTGTAGTACAGGGTTGTCTGGTTGTAGTTGGAAAGGGCGGGACGGTCCCAGTTCTTCTTGAAGCTGTCTTCCAGGAGCACATTGAGGGAGCGTTTCCGCGAGGGTTTCTTTGCCATGACTGTAAATTATGAGAATGTCTGCAAACTGCAAAGATGGGAATAAAGGCCGTCTTTTGCAACCAATTCTTCGTGTTTTCCATGTTCGACGATGCGCCCTTCCTGCAGGACGTAGATCTCGTCGGCATGGCGGATGGTGGACAGGCGATGCGCGATGACCAGCGCGGTGCGCCCGCCCATGAGCCGGTCGAGGGCATCCTGCACCAGCCGCTCGCTTTCCGTATCGAGGGCGGAAGTGGCCTCGTCGAGGATCAGGATGGGCGGATTCTTGAGCACGGCCCGGGCGATGGCGATGCGCTGCCGCTGCCCGCCCGACAGCTTTGCGCCACGGTCGCCGACAGGGGTGTCGTAGCCCTGCGGCAGCTGCGCGATGAAATCGTCAGCATGAGCGGCCCGCGCCGCGGCGACCACCGCTTCGCGCGTGACGCCCTCCTGTCCGAATGCTATATTATTGTATACGGTATCATTAAACAAAAAGGTATCCTGGGGCACGATGCCCAGCAGGGACACCAGGTCGCCCAGGCGGAGCGTGCGGATGTCCGTCCCGTCGATGCGGATGGCACCTTCCTGCACGTCGTAGAAGCGCGGCAGCAGGTCGGCCATCGTAGACTTGCCGGCACCCGAGGGGCCCACGACCGCCACCACCTTCCCTTTTGGGATGGTCAGACACACATCGCGGAGCACCGGCTCCGCTTCATAAGCGAAGGAAACGTGGTCGAAGGCCAGCGCTTCATGGAATTCCTTCACAGGATGGGTGCCGTCCACGATGCCCGTGGGCGCGTCAAGGATCTCGAAGACGCGGCCGGCCGACACGAGGCCCTTCTGCATGGCCGCGTACGACTTGGCGATGGCCTTGCCCGGTTCGAGCACCTTCCAGTAGAACATGATATAGACGATGAACTGCTGCCAGGTCATGCCGAGCTGCCCGTGGTAATTGAGCCAGCCGCCATAGAAGAGTACCACGGCAGCGATGCTGATGCCCAGGAACTCCGATACAGGCGAGGCCATCTCTTGGCGGTTGCGGACACGCCGCAATTCGCGGCGGTGCCGCTCGTTGTCGCGGTCGAACGCCCGCTCCACGTAGTCCTGTGCCGAAAAAGCCTTGATGACGCGCGAACCGGAGATCGCCTCTTCGAAATGGCTCAGGATGCGGCCCATGAGGCGCTGTGTCTCGACGCTGCCAGCACGCAGCCTGCGCGTGAGCCGTGTCACCAGGAAGGCCGACACGGGCAGTGCCACCAGCGACACCAGCGTCAGCCGCGGAGACATCCAGACCAGCATGGCCAGGAAACCCAGCACGAGCAGCGGCTCGCGGAAAAATACGTGAAAACTCCCTGCAACCGTATTCTGCACCTCGGACACGTCGTTCGAAATACTGGAGAGCACGTCGCCCTTACGGCGTTCGTTGAACCAGCCCACGGGCAGTGATGCGATCTTCGCGAAGAGGTCGTGGCGGAGATTCCGCATCAGCCGTGTCTCCACGTCCACCACGATGCGCTGCGACAGGTAGCGGCACACATTGGCCAGCAGGCAAGCCACCACGATGGCACAGCATACGAGCAGCAGACCCCGCACCACGCCGCCGTCCCGGATGGTCGAGGCAAGGAGCCACGAGAACCAGCCTGTGACATATTCCAGCGAGAAGGAAGCTTCGGGCCTGGCCAGCGCCGCGGAGGCCGCTTCGCTGTCGAAGAGCACCGTCAGCAGCGGGCCCAGCAGCCCATAGTTAATCACCCCGAAAACCACCGAAAGGATCGACAGCAGCAGGTACAGGGGCCACGCGCCGCCATAGGGCCGGGCATAAGAAAGGACGCGGCGGAAATGATTCATGGGCATGCCTTCGCCGCAAAGGTACGAATTTTCATTTTTTTCACTTATCTTTGTCATTATTACTATCAAATCATAAGCAATCATGAATAATTTCTGCGAATATAACATCAATCCACTGGTGCAGGCTATCGGAAAGGAACCGACGGCTTTCACGAAGAAAGACCTGGAGGACTACATCGTACGCAACGACGTCCGCATCGTCAACTTCCGCTACGTAGCATCCGACGGACGGCTCAAGACCCTCAACTTCCCGGTCACGAACCGCGCCTATCTCGACACGATCCTATCGTACGGCGAGCGGGTGGACGGCTCCAGCCTCTTCCCTTACATCGCCGCCGACAGCAGCGACCTCTATGTGATTCCGCGTTTCAGCACGGCCTACGTCGACCCGTTCCAGGAGATTCCCACCGTGGGCTTCCTCTGCAGCTATTTCACCAAGGACGGCGATCCGCTCGAGAGTGCGCCGGAATTCACGCTCCGCAAGGCGCACAAGGCCTTCAAGGAGCGTACGGGCTATTCGTTCGAGGCCATGGGGGAACTGGAGTTCTACATCGTGGACAACGACGACGAGCGTTTCCCGGCCGAAGACCAGCATGGCTACCATGAATCCACCCCGTTCGCCAAATTCGAGTCGTTCCGCGCCGACGCCATCCGCTGCATCGCGGAGGTGGGCGGCCAGATCAAGTACGGCCACTGCGAAGTGGGCAACTTCACGCTTGACGGCAAGATCTACGAGCAGAACGAGATCGAGTTCCTGGTGAATCCCGTGGAGTCGGCGGCCGACCAGCTGCTGATGGCCAAGTGGATCCTGCGCGCCCTCGCCTATCAGTACGGGCTCGACATCACCTTCGCGCCAAAGATCACCACGGGCAAGGCGGGCAGCGGCCTGCATTTCCACACGCGGATGATGAAGGGCGACCGTTCCGTCATGATCCAGAACGGCGTGCTCTCGGACGACGCCCGCCGCGCCATCGCGGGCTACATGAAGTTCGCTTCGTCGCTCACTGCTTTCGGCAACACGAACCCCACCTCCTACTTCCGGCTGGTACCGCACCAGGAGGCGCCCACGAGCGTCTGCTGGGGCGACCGCAACCGTTCGGTGCTCGTCCGCGTGCCGCTGGGCTGGAGCGTGGACCACAGCATGTGCGCGCTGGCCAATCCGCTCGAGGATCCGAAAGATTTCGTCGTGCCCGACAAGCAGACGGTGGAGATGCGCTCGGGCGACGGCAGCGCCGACATCTACAACATGCTGGCCGGCTTGGTGACAGCCGCACGCACCGGCTTCGAAATGCCCGACGCCCTCGATGTGGCCGCGAACACCTACGTGGACGTAAACATCCACGACAAGAAGAACGAAGCCCTGCTCCATTCGTTGGAGCAGCTTCCGGCATCCTGCCACGAATCCGCCCTCTGCCTCGAGAAGAACCGTGCCCTCTACGAAAAAGACGGCATCTTCTCCCCCGCCCTGATCGACGGCACCGTCGCCCGTCTCAAAGCCTTCAAGGACCAGCACATCCGTCACGAAGCCGCCAACGACCCCAAGAAGATGGCCGAACTCGTCCGGAAGTTCTATTACTGCGGATAACAACCATCGGGGAGCAAAACGCTATGGTTTTGCTCCCCGATGGCATTACGGGTTGCCCCGATCAGATGATTACTTCGTCTCGGTTTCGGCCGGCTCGACGTACGGGCGGACGGAGATGAGTTCCACCTTGAAGGAGAGGGCTTCGTTCGGGCCGATGTCGGCACCGACGTTGCGGTCGCCGTAGGCGATGTCAGCCGGGATCAGGAGTTCGATCTCACCACCTTCACCGATGAGCTGCAGGCCTTCGCCCCAGCCTTTGATGACGCCGTCAAGCGGGAACTTGGCGGTGACACCGCGGTCGTAGGATGAGTCGAACACCTTGCCATCAAGGTTCTTGCCTTCGTAGTTCACCTCGACAGTGTCGCGCGGGCCGGGTTTGAGGCCTTCGCCCTCTTTGATGATCTTGTACTGCAGGCCGGACTCGGTGGTCTGGACACCACTCTTCTTGGCGTTGGCCTCAAGTGCCTTCGCGCTCTTGGCTGCGTTCTCAGAGGCAATGGCCTCCATGCGTTTTTCCATGAAGCCGTTGACAACAGACTGGAACTGGACGTAGTCGACCTCGACACCCTTGCAGGCGTCCTGGATGCCCTTGATGATGCTGTTGGTGCTCAGCGGGCCGAAGTTGCTCTGGACGAGCTGCATGCCCGTGGAATAACCGATCATGTAGCTGACCGAGTCGATGTCAGCCTTGGAGATGCCGGCGGGCTGGGAGCCTTCCGACGTTTTCTTGTCGCAGGATGCGAGCATCATGGCTGCGACAGTGCAGATAGCGATTGCTGCAAAAAAATTTTTCATATCAATGTGTAATAAACGTGTCCGAATTGGAACCGCAAAGATAGCAAAAGTTGGAAAAAATCGACATTATCTCTTGCATATACGTATATTTTTCGTATCTTAGTGGTATGAACATCACTTCGCAAGACCTGCACGACAAGCTCAAGGAATTCTTTGGCTGGGACGCCTTCAAAGGAAACCAGGAATCCATCATCCAACACCTGGTTGAGGGACACGACTGCTTTGTCCTGATGCCTACCGGCGGCGGCAAATCGCTCTGCTACCAGCTGCCGGCGCTCTGCCTGCCTGGCACGGCCATCGTCATCTCACCCCTCATCGCCCTGATGAAGAACCAGGTGGATGCCATCCGCGGCTTCATCCAGAACAAGGAGGGCGTAGCCCATTTCCTCAACTCCTCGCTCAACAAGACGCAGATCGCCGAAGTGAAGGCCGACCTCCTCTCCGGGGTCACCAAGCTGCTCTACGTAGCGCCCGAGTCGCTGACCAAGGAAGAGAACATCCAGCTGCTCAAGCAATTGTCCATCTCCTTCTACGCCATCGACGAAGCCCACTGCATCTCCGAGTGGGGGCACGACTTCCGCCCGGAGTACCGCCGCATCCGCGAGATCATCGCCCAGATCCACCGCGCTCCTATCATCGCGCTGACCGCCACAGCGACGCCCAAGGTCCAGTCGGACATCCAGAAGAACCTCGGCATGCAGAACGCCCAGGTATTCAAGTCGTCGTTCAACCGCGAGAACCTCTACTACGAAATCCGCGACAAGTCGAATCCCAAGCGCGAGATTATCAAGTTCATCAAGGACAACCCCGGCAAGAGCGGCATCATCTACTGCCTCAGTCGCAAGAAGGTGGAGGAGATCGCGGAGCTGTTGAACGTCAATGGCATCAAGGCCCTGCCGTACCACGCCGGCATGGACGCCGCCACACGCGCCCACAACCAGGACGCCTTCCTGATGGAAGAGGTGGACGTGATCGTGGCCACCATCGCCTTCGGCATGGGCATCGACAAGCCCGACGTGCGCTTCGTAATGCATTACGACATCCCCAAGAGCCTGGAAGGCTATTACCAGGAGACCGGACGCGCCGGCCGTGACGGCCGCGAAGGGCAGTGCATCGCCTTCTACAGCTACAAGGATATCCAGCGCCTCGAGAAATTCATGCAGGGCAAGCCCATCTCCGAGCAGGAGATCGGCAAGCAGCTGCTCATGGAGACCGTCTCCTACGCCGAATCGAACCAGTGCCGCCGCAAGATCCTCCTCAACTACTTCGGCGAAGACTATCCGAAAGAGAACTGCGGCATGTGCGACAACTGCCTCTATCCGAAGAAGCAGTTCGACGGCCAGGAGGAGATGTGCACCGTCATCGAGCTGATCCTCTCGCTCAAGGAAGCCTTCAAGGCCGACCACCTGGCCGGCATCCTGGCGGGAGTGAACAACTCCATCATCAAGTCGTACAACCACCACAAGCACGAGCTCTTCGGCATCGGCCGCGACCGCGGCATCCGTTTCTGGAGTGCCGTGATCCGCCAGGGCCTGATCCTGCACCTGCTGGACAAGGACATCGAACGCTACGGCCTGATCTCCGTCACGGAAGCGGGGCGCAAGTTCTACGAGGCCCCCTGCGAGCTCATGCTGACCGAAGACCGCGAATTCGTGGACGGCGAGGACGATGATGACGACGAGCCCGTGATCGGCGCCGGCAAGCACAGCCAGAATGCCGGCGGCGGTGGAGACCAGCAGTTGCTGGCCATGCTCAAGGACGTCCGGAAAGACCTTTCCCGCAAGATGGATCTCCCGGCCTGGGTCATCTTCTCCGACCCGAGCCTGGAAGACATGTCGATCCAGTATCCGGTGACCATCGACGAGCTCAAGTCCTGCCAGGGCGTGGGCGAAGGCAAGGCCCGGAAGTTCGGGAAGCCGGTCATCGACCTGATTGCCAAATACGTGGAGGAGAACGACATCATCCGCCCCGACGACTTCGTGGTCAAGTCGGTGGTGAACCGATCGGCCAACAAGGTCTACATCATCCAGAGCATCGACCGCCGCCTGCCGTTCGAGGACATCGCGCGCACGAAGGATATGGACTTCGAAGAGCTGCTCACCGAAATTGAATCGATCGTCGCCTCCGGCACCCGTCTGAACATCGACTACTACATCCGCCAGACGGTGGACGAAGACAAGGCGAACGACATCTACGACTATTTCCGCGAAGAAGCCGCCACCGACTCGGTGACCGACGCCCTCAAGGAACTCGGCGGCGACTACACCGAAGAGGAAGTCCGCCTGGTCCGCATCAAATTCCTTTCCGAAGTCGGCAACTAGAGATCAACCCAGTGGATCGAAGGATCACGCGACCACCATGTCAGTTGTTTTTTGGCGTAGTGGCGCGTGTTTCTTTTGATCAGGCGGATGGCTTCGGGCAGGTCGCAGGCGCCGTCGAAGTAGTCGAACAGTTCTTTGTAGCCGACGGTATTGAGAGCCGGGAGACCGCGGAAGGGCAGCAGGGCGCGGGCCTCTTCGAGAAGGCCGTCTTCCAGCATCTGGTCGACGCGCGTGTCGATGCGGGCATAGAGGTCGGAACGCGGACGGGTGAGGCCGATCTTTTCGATGGTGAAAGGGCGCGCCTTGACGGCGTGCGTCTTGAATGAGGAATATTTGCGGCCCGTGGCGAGCGTCACTTCAAGGGCACGGACGATGCGCTGGCCGTTGGCCGGATCAATGACGGCGTACGTCTCGGGGTCGAGCACGCGAAGGTCAGCGCGCAGAGCCGCCACCCCTTCGGTGCGCAGGCGCTCGGAGAGCCGTTCCCGGATCTCCGGGTCCGCCTCGGGGAAATCGTCCAGCCCGTTGCACAACGCGTCGATATACAGCCCGGATCCGCCCGCCATCACCACGGTATCGTGGTCACGGAACAATTGTTCCAACAGTTGCAGCGCCTCGATCTCAAAGGCGCCTGCCGAACAAGGCTCGGCAATGCTGCGGTCGGCAATGAAATAGTGCGGGACTGCGGCCAACTGCTCCTCCGAAGGCCGCGCCACCCCGATCCGCATCTCCCGGTAGAACTGGCGGGAATCGCACGACACGACCGGCGAGCCCACGCGCCGCGCAGCGGCGATGGCATAGTCCGTCTTGCCGACGGCGGTCGGTCCCAATATGATCTGGAGTGTCGGCATGTATGGGGCTTAGTCCTTGTCTTCGCCTTCGTCGTAGAGTTCCTCTCCTTCCCCGTCGTCGAACAGCTTGTCCTCGTCCTCGTCTTCCTCATCGTCTTCGAGGTCCTCCAGCTCGTCGTCGAGCGCCGCGAACTTGTCGAGGCCCACCGGGACGTGCAGCTTCGGCACTACGGGTTCCTCCTCGATGCGGACATGGAACTGGTCGGGGTTCTGCCCTTTCTCTTCCACGAGTGCCGGGTAGGCGCGCATGGGCAGGTAGGTCGTCTCGCCTTCATAGACCAGCTTGATGTAGCGGTCGTTGCGCAGGTCGAAGAGGTAGTGCAGCTCCGTCTCGCCGCGCGCGAGGACTTTCTCGAAGGTGACGGTGTCCATGGCGCCGTCGCCCATGTCGAACAGGCCGTATTCGCCGCAAAGTTTCCCGGCCTCGTCATAGCCTTCGAACATCACCATCTGGTCGGGCGAGAAGCCCAGGTTGTCGACGATAAAGCTGTTGAATCGGAATAGCGTCATGTCACCTTTTATCTCATATACCCGGTAAAAGACCTTGCTTTCGGGGATTGTCGCTCTGAATGTGTATACCATAACACAAATTTAACAATAATTTTCTTACATTTACTCGATGAATTCAATTTCCGATACCTACCGGTCCATCTCCGCCCCCGCCCAAGGCGTATATAAGGAGCTGGGAAGCAAGTTCCTGGCCTTCGCCCACCCCGTCGAGACGGAGGAGGCGGCCAAACGGATCCTCGAGGACATCCGGAAAGAATATTTCGATGCACGGCACCATTGCTACGCGTGGCGGCTCGGGCTCACGGGCGAGCCGTACCGCATGAACGACGACGGAGAGCCCTCCTCCACGGCGGGCCGGCCCATCCACGGGCAGCTGCTGAGCCAGGGGCTGAGCGACATCCTCGTGGTGGTGGTGCGCTATTTCGGCGGCACGAAACTCGGCGTGCCGGGGCTCATCCGGGCCTACAAGAGCGCCACGCAGGACGCCCTCGCGCACGCGGACATCATCGAGAAGGTAGCGGGCGAGCCTTTTACCATCGCCTTCGACTACCTGCAGATGAATGATGTGATGAAAGTACTCAAGGATATGGGTATCACCCCTTTGCGACAGTCCTTCGACCTGCGATGCACGATGGACGTGCGGGTGCGCCTGAGCCAGATTGAAGACTTTCGTAAACAAATGTCATTTTGTCAATTTATTTAGCTATATTTGCGGATTACCGTAACAACTTTTAAAATACATCTTCAAACTTTTAATATTTTTATGAAAAAAGCTTACAATTTCAACGCAGGTCCGTGCGTGTTGCCGCAGCAGGCCATCGACGCGGCCATCGCAGCATTGCAAGACTTCAAAGGTACCGGCATGCCGGTGATATCTGTTTCTCATCGTTCGAAAGAGTGGGAGGAGACCATGAACGAGTGCCGCGCACTCTGGAAGGAGCTCCTTGACATTCCCGACAACTACGAGGTGATCTTCCTGGGCGGCGGCGCTTCGCTCCAGTTCCTCTATGTCGCGATGAACCTTCTCGAGGACAAGGCGGGCTATCTGGAGACGGGTGTCTGGGCCAAGAAGGCGCTCAAGGAAGCCAAGGGCATCGGCAATGCCATCTGCATCGCTTCCTCGGCCGACAAGACCTACAGCTACATCCCGAAAGGCTATGAGATCCCGACCGACCTCGACTACTTCCACATCACCACGAACAACACGATCTACGGCACGGAGATCAAATACGACATGGACTGCCCGGTGAACCTGGTGGCCGACATGTCATCTGACATCATGAGCCGTCCGGTGGACGTGAGCAAGTACGCCCTCATCTACGGCGGTGCACAGAAGAACGTGGGTCCTGCCGGCGTAATCTTCGCCATCATCCGCAAGGACATCCTGGGCAAGGTCTCCCGTTACCTCCCGACGATGCTCAACTACCAGACGCACATCGACGGCGGTTCGATGTTCAACACCCCGCCCGTGTTCCCGATCTTCGTCATGACCGAGACCCTGAAGTGGCTCAAGGGCATCGGCGGCCTCAAGGTGATGTACAAGATGAACGTTGAGAAAGCCCAGATGCTCTACGACGAGATCGACCGCAACCCGCTCTTCGTCGGCACCGCCGCAAAGGAAGACCGTTCGATCATGAACGTGTGCTTCGTCATGGCACCGGGCTACGAGGCGCTCCAGGACGAGTTCATGGCCTTCGCCAAGGAACGCGGCATGGTGGGCATCAAGGGGCACCGCAGCGTCGGCGGCTTCCGCGCCTCCATCTACAACGCCTGCCCGAAAGAAGCTGTCCAGGCCCTCATCGACTGCATGCAGGAATTCGAGAAACTTCACAAATAAGCCGTCATGAAAGTTTTAGTCGCAACGCAGAAACCTTTCGCGAAGGCAGCCGTGGACGGCATCCGCAAGATTGTCGAACAGAACGGCCATACCCTCGCCCTGCTCGAGAAATACACCGAAACCGCTGAACTCCTGGCCGCCGTGGCCGACGCTGACGCCCTCATCGTCCGCTCCGACAAGGTAACCGCCGAAGTCGTCGAGGCCGCCAAGAAACTGAAGATCGTCGTGCGCGCCGGCGCTGGTTTCGACAACCTCGACCTGGCCGCCTGCACCGCCCATGGCGTCGTAGCCATGAACACCCCGGGCCAGAACTCCAACGCCGTGGCGGAACTCGCCCTCGGCCTGATGATCTACATGAACCGCAACCAGTTCACACCGGGTACCGGCAGCGAGCTCAAGGGCAAGACCCTCGGCATCCAGGCCTACGGCAACGTCGGCCGCCTCGTGGGCCAGCTCGCCATGGGCTTTGGCATGAAGGTGCTCGCCTTCGACCCGTATCTCCCCAACGAGAAGATCGAAGCCACTGGTGCGAAGGTCGCTCCGTCGCTGGAAGCGCTCTACGAGAGCTCTGACTTCGTGTCGCTGCACATCCCGGCCACCCCGGAAACCAAGGGTTCCATCGGCCGCAACCTGGTGGGCCGCATGCCGAAAGGAGGCTGCCTGATCAACACCGCCCGCAAGGAAGTCATCAACGAGGCCGAACTGTTCGACCTGATGACCGAGCGCGAAGACCTCCGCTACGTCGCCGACGTGGCCCCGGACCGCGCCGCCGAGTTCGCCGAGAAGTTTGGCAAGCGCTATTTCGGTACGCCCAAGAAGATGGGCGCCGAGACAGCCGAGGCCAACATCAACGCTGGCCTGGCTGCCGCCAACCAGATCTGCAAGTTTTTCGCTACGGGCGACCGTACCTTCCAACTCAACAAATAACGAGATCATGGTAAAGGTTAAACCGTTCGCAGCCATCCGTCCTCCGAAAGCCATCGCCAAGGAGGTGTCCGCACGTCCTTACGACGTGATGAACTCCGTCGAGGCCAAGGCCGAGGCCGGCGAGAAATCCCTGCTCCACATCACCAAGCCCGAGATCGACTTCGATCCGATCGCCGGCGAGCACGAGCAGCGCACTTACGACAAGGCCGTCGAGAACTTCAAAAAGTGGCAGGAACGCGGCTGGCTGAAGCAGGATGACAAGGAATACTACTACGTCTACGCCCAGACGATGGAAGGCCGCACCCAGTACGGCATCATCCTGTGCGCCAACACCGACGATTACGCCACGGGCGCTATCAAGAAGCATGAGCTCACCCGCAAGGAGAAGGAGGACGACCGCATGGTCCACGTCCAGATCCAGAGTGCGAACATCGAGCCGGTGTTCTTCGCCTATCCCGACAACGCCGAGATCGACGCCATCATGTTCCGTTACATCGCCCGTGTGCCCGAATACGACTTCGTCGCTGACGAGGACGGCTTCGGCCACAAGCTCTGGGTGATCGACGACCCGAAGGACATCGCACGCATCACGGAGATCTTCGCCGGCATCCCGGCCTTCTACGTGGCCGACGGACACCACCGCACCGCCGCAGCCGCCCGCGTAGGCGCCGAGCGTCGTGCGAAAAACCCGCACCACACCGGCAACGAGGAGTACAACTACTTCATGGCGGTCTGCTTCCCGGACAACCAACTGAAAATCATCGACTACAACCGCGTCGTAAAGGACCTCAACGGCCTGACGGGCAAGCAGTTCTTCGAAGCTTTGCAGAAAGACTTCATCGTGGAGTGCAAATGCGACTGCACGAAGGACGGCGGCAAGTGCGACTGCGAGCTGCCGTGCCACTGCGAATGCTCTGAGCCATACAAGCCGGCCGGCCTGCACAATTTCTCGATGTATTTCGAAGGCGTGTGGTATTCGCTGACAGCGAAGCCGGGCACGTACAATGACAACGACCCCATCGGCGTGCTCGACGTCACGATCCTTTCGAACCTGGTGTTCGACAAGATCCTGAACCTGGGCGACCTGCGTACCTCGAACCGCATCGACTTCGTGGGCGGCATCCGCGGCCTGGGCGAGCTGAAGCGGCGCGTGGACAGCGGCGAAATGAAGGTGGCGTTCGCGCTCTACCCGGTCTCGATGAAGCAGTTGATCGACATTGCCGACACCGGCAATATCATGCCGCCGAAGACCACCTGGTTTGAGCCGAAGCTCCGCAGCGGCCTCGCTATTCATAAGTTCTAATCGATTATTCGACCCTTTTCTTACGAGACCCTCGACTGACCGGGGGTCTCGCTTTTTTGTGGCTATTCGTTGATGGTCTTGCGGTAGTGACAGTTGATGACTTCCGAGCAGTCGCCGTGCCAGTTGTGCATGCCGTTGCCCTGGCAGTCGCGCCAGACGGGGCAGTCGGCGCAGGGGCCGCGGCGGGTCCAGCGACGGTCGCGGAAGGGCTCGAAGCGGTGCTGCCAGACGTCCCAGAGGTTATCTTCGTAGATGTTGCCCTGTGAAAAATGGTCGCGGTCGATATTGGGGCAGCCACAGATGCGGCCGTCGATGAGCACCGAGGCGATGGTGACGCCAGCCCGGCAGAAGAAGGGATTCATGCGCACCTTCTGTTCGTAGCGGCCCAGGTAGCCTTCGCAACTGAAGGTGACGTTCATGCGGCCGTCTTTCGCGGCCGCGGCGGTTTCGCGTTTGGCCTGGATGAAATCCATCAGCCGCACGAATTCCGCGTCGGTCAGGTGCATGTCGGGGTCGTCCTTGGCCCGGCCGATAGGGATGATGGTGAAGATGCGCCACTGTTTGACGCCCAGCGACGCCATCTGGTCGTGGATGGCGTCGAGTTGCTCGATATTGCGGCGATTGATACAGCTCACCACATCGAAATTGATACGGGGTTCCTTGGCGGCAATGGCGATGGCGCGCAGTGTCCGATCGAAACTGCCGGCGCGGCCGCGCATCCAGTCGTGCGCCTCCCCCAGCCCGTCGAGACTGATGGTCAGCGCACCCATCCCCGCTCCTAAGAGTTTGCGGTGCATGGCCTCATCGTAGAACCAGCCGTTCGACACCATGCTCCAGCCGCAGCCACGGCTCCGGATGGCGCGCCCCACCTCCGTGATGTCGGGACGCAGCAGGGGTTCGCCGCCCGTAAGGACTACGGTAAACTCACGCGGGCGCTCCTTCACCGGAATGGTGTCGAGCGCCCGCAGAAAATCTTCCAGCGGCATGTCTTTGTCCTCGCTGGCCGCCATGCAGTCGCTGCCGCAGTGGCGGCAGTGCAGGTTGCAGCGCGTGGTACACTCCCAGAACAGGTAGTTCAGCTCGTGGACCTTGGTCTCGTTGGCGCGGAAGAAGCGGTAGAAAGCCTTCCGCAGCATTTATTCCTCCGCTTCCGCGTTCGGAACGATGGCTTCGGGCAGGATAGCCTCCGGCTCTTCCGCCTGGGGTTCTATCACCTCGACGGGGGCCGGGTTGTCCCCCATGTCGATGTCGGGTTCAAACGGGGGCTCCGGCGTGCCGTAGCAAGCCTGGAATACGAACAGGGCCGCGGTCAGCGAAAGCCCTTTCAGCAGATTATGCAGCCATTTCATAGCAAACAATCTCTTTTATTGACTACAAATATAGAAAATTATTCGGCCTTGGCCAACTTGATCTCGACGATGCGGGGTTGCAGATCGACGATGACCGTATCCTTGACGTTGTAAGTGGCATCTGCCGGCTGGAAACGGAACTGGGGTGAAGCTCCGTCCATCTTGCCAAACCGCACGACGCCCTCCCCTTGCTCGTTCGTCCTCGAACAAGGAATCCAATCGAGGTTGTCGGCAGCCTGCACCCGGCTGTAGATTTCAACGCCTTCCAGCGGATCGCCCGTGTCAGCCGCCATCACCTTGAAATACATCTCCTGCTCGTGCAGCCACTCCGGCGTGCCGTAGCATGCCTGGAAAATAAACAAGGCGGTCGTCAGCGATAGCCCCTTCAGCAAATTATGCAGCCATTTCATAGAGACATTCTTTATGTTTCACATGATATAAATGCAAACAGAAGAAAAAACTTGCGTCTGCTTATTCTTTCGACGAGATGCTGGCATGCATCGAGCCTGTGCTGAGCTCGGTTTCCAGCCCGAGCAGGCATCGGTCTTCGCCGGGAGATCGCCAGAGATAAACTTCGTTGCCGCTGCCGTTTTCCGTCAAGCCGTGTTCGGTCAATCGCAAAAGGATCCTGTCGGCCTGGATCCCGGGGAACCTTTCTGCGTCCTTTCCTTGATAGATGATTTCAGCAGGAAATATTTTGCCTGATATCAACACGTGGATCGGCATGGACGGCTTCATCAGGGACTCATCCAGAAAACGGATGAAATGAAGGAGTGTCAGCAGGTCCATCGTCCGCCCATCGAACGGGAAACGGTCGTATTCCACCGGTTGGCGGGGACCTCGGACGGATGTGGACTCAATCTCCCCGGTGTCCTGGCGATAGACATATTCATACCTTTCGTTCTTGAAGGGATTGAAGAAGTACATGGGGGACAGGTCGTCCCGGCGAAGGTAGGTATTTGCGATATAGTCTGATCCGATGAACAGCCGGAAAAACGGGGTCGTTCGGATGATGGCGCCTCCGTGATAGACCGGAATCCCGTCCAGGGAATCCTGTTCCCAAGAAAATGCTGCGGTGGCGACGCGCAGGTTCATCTGCCCCAGTTTGTATCGGATGTCATAATGGACGGTGCCCAGGCTGGAGAGACTGACGAGTACGGGTAACAGGATACGGATGAAACAGGCCATGGCAAAGATTTAAATGTAGGCGGAGGTAACGGACCCGGGGCTGTCGGCCATCCCGGCAGGCGTGCCGGCATAGAGCACCCGGCCGCCGTCTTCGCCGGCACCGGGGCCGAGTTCCAGGACAAAATCAGCACTGCGGATCACGTCGAGATTGTGTTCAATCAGGTAGACAGTGTTTCCGCGCGCAACCAGCGTGTCGAAAAGCCGTATGATGTGGCGGATGTCTTTCACATGCAGGCCGTCCGTCGGTTCGTCGACGATGAAGATGCGTCCCTCAACACCCAGGAAGGAGGCCAGCTTGAGCCGTTGCAGTTCGCCGCCCGAGAGCGTGGACAGCGCCTGGTTCAAGTGCAGGTACTGGAGACCCACATCCACCAGCGGCCGCAGCTTCTGTTCGATGACCGTGCCCGCAAAGAAACGGGAAGCCAGCCGCACCGAGAGGTCCATGGCCTGTGCGATGTTGAGCGTTTCGCCCGTGACGGGGCTGGTAAGTGTGTAGGCCAGCGCTTCGTCCCGGTAGCGCAGCCCGCCACAAGCCTCGCAGGTGGTCTCGATGGCATCCATGAACGCCATCTCCGACACGATGACACCCTTGCCGCCGCACACCGGGCAGGCGCCCTCCCCGTTGAACGTGAAGTATGCCTCTTTTATCTTGTGTGCGCGTGCGAAGGCTTTGCGGATGTCCCCCGCCACGTCCATGTAGGTGCCGGGCGTGGAGCGGAGGCTTACGCCAATATTTTTCTGGCTGATGTAGACCACCTCCTCCGGCGCGGGATATTGCTGCCGGAAGCACTCCATCAGCGAACTTTTGCCCGAACCGGCGACACCCGCCACCACGCCGAAGATGCCCAGCGGGAAGTCGACCGACAGGTCCTGCAGGTTGTTGAGCGTGGCGTGTTCCACCCGGAACGAGCCGGTGCCGGAGCGCGGTTCCGCCTTGAAGGGCAGTCGCTCCTCCACCAGGTGCCCCGTGGCCGTGTCGCTCTGCAGCAGCTGCGGCCACGATCCTTCGAACATAATCCGTCCCCCGTCGATGCCCGGGCCCGGCCCGAGATCCACGATGTGGTCGGCGATGCGGATCATCTCGGGATGGTGTTCCACCAGCAACACGGTGTTGCCCGCGTCGCGGAGCCGCAGCACGGAGCGCTTGAGCCGCTCGATGTCGCGCGGATGCAGGCCCACACTGGGTTCATCCAGAATATACAGTACGTCGGCCAGCGAGGAGTTGATGTACTTGGCAATCTTGCAGCGCTGCGCCTCGCCGCCCGAAAGCGTACCGAGCGGCCGGCTCAGCGACAGATAGCCGAGGCCGATCTCCTCCAGGGCGGACAGGCGTGCGCCGATAGCCTGCTTCAGGTCTGCTGCCAGCGGGTCGGTGAGGCCGGCGACCCATGCGTTCAGGCGTGTGATGGGCATTGCGCAGACCTCCGCGATGTTCAGGCCTTCGATCCTGCAGGTCAGCACCTTGGGATTCAGGCGCGTACCGCCACAGTCCGGGCAGGTGCCCATGGTGAGCATGGGGTTCAGCACTGCGGCGTGCAGCAGCCCTTCCTCGGAGTTGATGATGCTGCGGTACATGCGAGGGATCAGGCCCTCGTACTTGGCGGTCTTGGGCCAGTTGGAAGGCGGGTTCTTGAGCCTGATCTGCGGGCTGTTGAGAAAGAGGTCCAGCTCTTCGGGCGAATAGTCGCGTATCTTCTTGTCGAGGTCGAACAGTCCGCTGTGCGCATAGCGGATCCAGCGCCATCCGCCCTTGCCGAAAGCGATGTAGTGGATGGTATCCTCGTCGTTGAGGCTTTTGTCGAAGTCCACGAGCTTGTGGATGTCGAGCTCCCGGATCTCACCCAGCCCGGCGCAGCGCGGGCAGCTGCCTTGCGGATGGTTGAAGCTGAAGCTGTCGGAATAGCCCACGAACGGCTTTCCGACGCGCGAAAAGAGCAGGCGGAGCAGTGCGTAGATATCTGTGTATGTGCCGACTGTGGATCTGGAGTTTTGCGCGGGCTTCTTCTGGTCGATGACGATGGCGATGGGGAGACCTTCGATCTCGTCCACCTTCGGCCGTCCGTATTTCGGCAGGTATTGCTGCACGAAGGTCGGGAAGGTGTCGTTCAACTCGCGGCGGCTCTTGGCCGCGATGGTGTCGAGCACCAGCGAGCTCTTGCCCGATCCCGACACGCCCGTGAAGATGGTAATCTTGTATTTCGGTATGTCGAGCGACAGGTCGCGCAGGTTGTTCTCCCGCGCTCCGCGGATCCGGATGGTGTCGAAACGTTTCATGGGCGTAACGGGCGGAAACCCTCCAGGACCAGGGGGTTCAGGGATGGAACGGGATGGACAAACCGGATGCAGGTATAGCCGCATGCTGCGAGCAGGTCTGTGATGGCCTCTGTGGCTGTTTCGTAGGCAGCTTCCTTGAGCTTGATGGCGTCGGCTTCTGCCAGGATCTTGCGCCGGGCGGTCTCCTGGAGCCGGGAAACCTCTTCCTGGGGCCATTTCCCGGATTCCGCGAAAACTTCGAAATCGGACGGATTGATGATGACGTCCAGATACCGGGGTGAAGGGAGCCTGACCACCACGGTATCACCTGAAAAGATAATATCCTCTCCGGTCATCTCCCGCAGGTCGATACCGGCTCTGACCGTACCGTTGGCAATGATGACAATATGGTCGTCCACATCCCTGCCGAAACCGTCCCGTGCCAGAGATCCCAGCGTGGATGAGGAAAAGGAGTTGGGCTTGGAGGCGGAAATGACGGTTTCGCCATAGAAGCAGGCCGTCGTCAATTCGCCCAGCGTCCGGATCCTGGTTGCGAGGATGGGTGTCGGTTCAATGAGCAGTGCTTTCGGATGCTTCTGTCCGTATCGGAGATAGAGGAACAGGCCGGCGAGGACCAGGACGACCAGCAGGACGGCGTAGAGACGGAAACGGATGATATGTCTTCTCTTCCTCATGTATCCTATTTGAAAACGACTTCCACCGTCGTGAAGCCCATCTTGTAAAACATGGATTCAAACAGTTTCCGGGCATTATCTTCCGCTTTGGGAAGAATGCCGAGGGAAGGGACGCTGGCACGGATCTGCCTTTCCCCCTGCCGGAGAAGGTCGTTCCGCTCTTTGTTGGAGAAGTCCGCCCGCAGAAGCGTAACCTGCTCGTATTCTTCCCGAATCTCGGAAGGGGGGATGTCGAGGGAGAGGAGCGTGGCATGGGGAAGGGTAACGGTCACCTTTCCCGTTGCACGGTTGGCCTCTACATCCTCCTCGCTGAAAGAGGACAAGTCTAAGCCTGCTTTCAGGTATGCGGTACAGCTCAAAAGGATTTTCCGGTCCCCGATCTTATACCAGGCTCCCTGGTCGTCGGCTTTGATGATTTTCCGGACCTGATACTCCACCAGGCCGATCTGCTTCATTGACGAGATGGCCTTGATCTCCTGCCGCAGCGCTTCTTTTTCGCGACGGCCCGCACATCCCGGCAGCATCAGGAGGATGCAGAGGAACAGGAGGATGCGGTTGGCGCGGGAGGTATTCATCACTACAAAGTTAAAAAAGAATTTGTATATTTGTCAGATATCCCGAAAACACAAAGCACATGAAATATCTCAAACTTTTTGTCTTCTCGCTGTTGCTGGCGGTTCCCGCGCTGGCGCAGCGGCAACCGGTGTCCTGGAAGGCCGAGGCCGTCCAGTTGGAAGGCAACACCTACGAGATCCGCGCCACCGGCACGATGGGCGGCTCCTGGCACATCTACGACCTGACCGACTATGGCTCCAGCGGCCCGAACGGGACGATCTTCACCGTCGAGGACGGCGGGAAGGTGAAGTTGGTCGGCGACCCGTTCATTTCTTCGAAGGTGCATCGCGGCATCGATGATGTGTTCGGCATCGAGATCGGTACCTGCGAAAGCCCGGTTGTTATCTGTCAGAAAGTAGAACTGCTGCAAGGCAACGAGGTAACGGTTCCCGTTACTGTGGAATGGCAGGCCTGCAACGACGAGAATTGCTTCCCGCCGGATGACTGCACGCTGCAGGTGACGCTGCCGGGTGGCGAAGGGCTACCTGTGGGAGATTCCGACTCGGAGGCCGGAATGACGCCGGAGTCGGCCGGGGACGACCCGAACGCCCTGGCGCCCGGCGAGGGCAAGTCCATCTGGGGCCTGATCCTCGAGGCGATTGCCTGGGGCTTCGTGGCGCTGCTCACACCCTGTGTGTTCCCGATGATCCCGATGACGGTGAGCTTCTTCCTGAAACAGAACCAGGCCGTCGAGGGCGAAGAAGAGAAGAAGAACCGCGGCAAGTGGTTGGCGCTGATCTTCGGCCTCTCCATCGTGGCGCTCTATACGATTCCCATCGCCATCATCATCCTTATCACCTATTTCGCAGGTGGTGAGACGGTTACGGCCGACATCTTCAATTGGTTGTCTACGCACTGGCTGCCGAATATCATCTTCTTCCTGATCTTCATGATCTTTGCGGCTTCGTTCTTCGGCGCCTTCGAGATCACGCTCCCGAATTCCTGGCTCAACAAGTCGGATGAGAAATCCAACAAGGGCGGCCTGGCCGGCGTATTCTTCGTAGCGCTGACCCTCGTGCTGGTGTCGTTCTCCTGCACGGGCCCGATCGTGGGTTCGGTGCTCATCAAGAGTACGCAAGGGCAGTTCTGGGAGCCCATCATCACGATGCTGGCCTTCTCTATCGCGTTTGCCCTGCCGTTCACGCTGCTGGCCTTCGCACCCTCGCTGCTGGATAAGCTTCCGAAGAGCGGCGGCTGGCTCAACAGCGTCAAGGTGGTGCTGGGTTTCATCGAGGTGGCCCTCGGCTTCAAGTTCCTGAGCGTGGCCGACCAGACCTATCACTGGGGCATCCTCGACCGGGAAGTTTATCTGGCTATCTGGATTACGATCTTCACCCTGCTGGGCCTCTACCTGCTGGGCAAGATCAAGTTCAAATATGACAGCCCTGTTCCATACATCGGCGTTTTCCGCCTGATTCTGATCATTGTCGACTTCACGTTTGTGGTCTACATGCTTCCGGGTATGTGGGGCGCACCGCTCAAAGCCCTTTCGGGCTATCTGCCGCCCATTACCACGCAGGACTTCGTGCTCGACCCGGCGCAGCAACGGGGAGGAGGGACCACCTATGTCGTGGGGACGCCGGATGATTCCGGATTCCCTGCCGATCGCAAGTACGCGGACTTCCTGCACCTTCCGTATGGCATTCCGGCCTTTTTCGACTATGAAGAGGCCCGCGCCTACGCCGCGCAGGTCGGCAAGCCGCTGCTCGTCGACTTTACGGGCCACGGTTGTGTGAACTGCCGGGAGATGGAATCCCGCGTCTGGAGCGACCCCCGCGTGTTGAAACTCATGAAAAACGACTACGTGGTCTGCTCTCTCTACGGCGACGACAAGACCGTCCTCGACCAGAAAGACTGGGTCACGACCGACGAAGGCAAGGTCCTCAAAAGCCTGGGCAAGATCAATTCCTACTTCGTGATGAAACGCTACCACGTCAACGCCCAGCCCTACTACGCCATCATCGACCCCGTGACGGAACGCCACAAGGTCCCCTCCCGCAGCTACAACCTCGACGTGGACGCCTACGTGGACTTCCTGCAGAAGGGGTTGGAGTAACCACTACATCCGCTCGGAAAGGGCGTGGTAGAGCCGTCGGGAGACGGGGATGGTGATCTGGGGGACGTCGAGTTCGGCGGAGATCACTTCGCCGGGGTCTTTGCGCAGGGCCACGATGTGCGACACATTCACGAAATAGGACCGGTGACAGCGGAAGAATCCGAACTGCTCCAGCATAGGCGTAACAGCCGCCATGGTCATGCGGAGCGCGTATTGTTTCTCTTTGCCGTTGTCAAGATAATGAATCTTGATATAGTTCTCGTCGGCCTGTACGTAGAGGATAGCCTCTTTCTGAAGCACGATTTTTACCTGCCGGTTGGCGTCGGTGAAACGGATGACGTCGTGTTGCCGGACAGGTTGCTGCGACACATCGATAAGCACACTGACAATCGATATGAAAGCAGAAGGATAGCCCATGATCAGGAATGTGTACCGAAGACAGAGGGCAAGCTGCGTAAAATAAGGAATGGAACGGTCTACGGCCAGATAGATGTAGAGCGCGAAGAAGTAGGTCAGCATCGCAAACTCAAGCAGCATCCAGGCAATATACTGCCACCAGTTTCGGCACAGATACTTCCGGAGCAGGTACATGACGGTCCGGGTAATCAGCAGCGTCACCAGGGCGATGCACATGAGCATCGCCGCGTTGAAGATGAACCGGCCGCTCCCCATGTCCAGGCTCTCAGCCATATGGAACGGCTGATAGACGACAACCATGAAGAAAAAGAAAGTAGGGAGAACCAAAATATACCAAAGCGCGTTGGTAAACTTCCGGAAGATGGCATGCAGCTCATTCATGGGTGCGTGACGAATGGTTTGATTTGCGTGAATTCATCACAGCATACAACCATTCGTCACAAATATAAGAATTTTATCAACAGACGCTATCTTCTATCAAGATATTTCGTCACTTTTTCGGGTTTTTCTACTTTTGCGCTGATAAAAACCAACCTGAACCAACATGGAACGTACCTTATACGGATTCAACTATTCGCAGGACATCATTCACCTGCAGACAAAATATGCCCTTTTCAAGCGTGTGGCGAATATCCTGTTTTCCGTCACCTTCGACGAGGGCTTCGACGAATCGTTGATGAAGCAGGCCTTGCAAAAACTGGTGGACCGCAACGACTGCCTGCGGATGACCTTCGTCAAGGACGGCAAGACCATCAAGCAGTATTTCGACGAGCACCGCGCCATCGGCGATATCCCCTCCAAGACATTCAATACCTCCAGTCAGCTGAACGCCTTCATACGCCGTTTCCGCAAAAAAATGGTGAACGTGTACAAGGGTGAAGCCATCAAGGTGGTTTTCATAACAAATCCCTCCGGCAAGCAGGAAGTCCTCATCAAGGTCAGCCATTTCGCCGCTGACACCTACGGCATCGCCGTGTTGGTGAATGACCTTGCGGGCATCTACAAGGCGCTCCGGGAGGGAACGGAACTGCCGCCCGAACCGGGCCGATTCGCTGACGTGCTGCAGAAGGACGCCGAGTACCGGAACAACGAGGAAGCCCTTCAGAAAGACATTGATTTCTTCAAGGATTACTATGAAAAGCGGCATCCGGAACACCCCACTTATCTGGGTATCCACGGCGACGAAAGCGACCGCTGGCTGAGATTCAAGAATAAGGGCAAATTCTGGCTGACGTTCCTGTTCATCCGTTGCGACACGGAAGGCTACCGGTTCGTCATCCCCGCCGCCGTCAGCGACCGTGTCACAGAATGGTGCGAGAAACAAGGCATCTCTATGACCTCGTTCTTCTTCTATACGTATGGTATCGCCTGCTCGCTGAAAAACGGCAGGATGCCCTACCAGTTGCCGCTCGAACTGATGAACTGCCGCGCTACGGTGACCGACCGCAAGGCGGCCGGCACGAAGGTGCAGAGTCTTTCCGTCTACATGACGGTCGACTATAAGAAGACCTTCAATGAGAGCATCGCCGAACTGTTTGCAGAACAATCGGAGTTGTACCGTCACACCCGGCTCTCCTACCTGGAAGTTGAGCAGATCCAGCACAAACTCTGGAACTACCCGATGACGTCGCAGGTCATCAACTACTGCTTCTCGTTCATTCCGATGTCCATGCCGAAGGGCCTGCACTTGCAGGTTTACTCCAACGGCAAGGGCGCCCTGGTCGACTATCTGGCCATGATATACGATGTCGATACACACGAGATCTACGTAAATCACGATATCCAGACCAAAATGGTCACACCCGGCCAGCTGGTCGATTTCCACAACCTCTTCATCCACGTCGTGGAAACGGTCCTCGCCCATCCCGACACCCCGCTTGAACAGATAATCTGATGAAATACCGCACCGAACGTGAGATGCAGCGGGACAAGCTGCTCAAGAACGGCGACTACCAGAGCATCCGCGACATGCTCGGCCGTCTTCGAGACCTCTATCCGGACAAGAACATCCTGGCGGAGCTCGACGCTGAAAAACACATTATTTACCATACATCCACCGATATCTACGAAGAGGTGATGAACCTGGGCGACGGCCTGATCGAGGCCGGCCTCCGCGATAAGCACATCGCCATCGTATCGGAAAACTGCTACCGCTACGTCATCGCCGACAGCTCCATTTCCAGTGGTGTCGGCGTAGTCACGCCCATCGACGTGAACGCTCCCGTGGCGTTGCTGACCACCCTGCTGGCCAAATGCGATGCGGATGCCGTCCTGTGCGGCGCCGACCAGGTCGAAAACCTGCGCGAAGCACAACGGGACTGTCCCCGGCTCAAGACCCTCATTACCATTGACCGGAAGGTGGAGGGCCTCCCCTGCTACACGGAAATCGTGGAGAAGGGACGTGCGCTGAACCAGGCCGGCAAGAGCGTGTACCGAAACATTGACCTGGACCTCAACGCCCCGGCCAAGATCCTGTTCACCAGCGGCACCACCGGCGCCAACAAGGGCGTCGTGCTGACAAACGCCAACCTGACCGCCAACATCATCAACTGCATGGATGCGATCATGGCCGACGACAAGGAAAATACGTCGATGAGCGTACTGCCGATGCACCACGCCACCGAGATCAACACCCATGTCATGGCCCGCATCGGCTGCGGAAGGCTCACGTATATCAACGACAACCTGCGGCAGATGATGACCAACATCAAGATCTTCCAGCCAACGATGGTAACCATCGTCCCGATGATTGCCAACGCGTTTTACAAGAACATCTGGAACGGAGCCCGAAAAGCCGGCAAGGCGGAAAAGCTCGAGAAAGGCATCAAACTGAGCAACTTCCTCCGAAAGTTCGGCATCGACATTTCCCATAAGCTCTTTGCCGACGTTTTCGCGCCTTTCGGCGGGAACCTGCGCATGCTCATCTGTGGCGGATCGATGTTGAATCCTGTGACCGTCAAGGGAATGAACGACCTTGGCATCCGCGTGGAGAACGGCTACGGCATCACGGAATGCGGACCACTGATCTCCATCAACGCCGACACGCTCCAGGAGCACCTGAGCGTCGGGCGTCCCTGCCCGGGCCTGCAGGTGAAGATTGCTAATCCCGACGAAGACGGGATCGGCGACCTGTGCGTAAAAGGCAAGAGCGTCTTCCGCGAATACTACAAGGATCCCGAAGCCACGGCGGCGGTGTTCGACGCTGACGGCTATTTCAATACCGGCGACAGCGCGCGCATCGACAGCAAGGGCCGCATCTTCCTGATGGGCCGCAAGAAGAACACCATCGTGCTGGACAGCGGCAAGAACATCTGCCCCGAAGAAGTCGAGAACGTCATCGAGACGAACCTCGACTATGTCGACGAGATCGTGGTCTACCAGGCCCGTCTCCAGCAGGGAAGTGCGGAGAGCGACGTACTCTGCGCCGGCCTCTTCATCCGCGACGATGAAGCCCGCGCCGATCGTGCCCGCATTGAGGCCGATATGCGCAAGGTCAACGCGCAATTACCTGATTATAAACAAATTTCCTATATCGAACTGCCCGAAACGGAGTACGAAAAGACCTCTACCCGCAAGATCAGGCGGGCGAATCTCCCCACAAAGTGCTCCGGCAACGGCATCATCCTCCAGTGACATGAACGTGAAAAAGGAATTCCTGGATATCCTCCAGGACTATGTAGATTTTCCTGTGGAAGAAATCCATACCGACGAACCCTTCAAGTCATCGTCCGGCGTGGACTCCTTCGTCTTCATCGAAGTGATATCCTCGGTTGAAGACCACTTCGGCATCCGCGTCCCGAACGCCGACCTGGTCAACTTCAAGACCATCGACGACATCGTCGGCTACATCGAGAAGAAGGCCGCGTAAACCCCTGCTTACTTTCCGGCCTTGTCCAGAACCAGGGTCTTGTCGCCGCCCACGGGGGTGATTTCCGGACGGGAGGAGCGGCTAAGGGCGCGGTCGATGCGGACCTGGAGGGTGGAATCGCGGTAGCGAGCCTGGGCGATCTTTTCATCGAGGTCGTGGACCTGCGGGTCGAAACCTTCATCGAAGAAACCGGCGCGGGCTTTCATTTCCAACACTTTACGAACTTTGGCGTCGAGTTCTTCCAGCGGCCAGCAGCCGGTGGAGACGGAGTCGGTGATGGCGTCTATGGTCAGCTTGACATCGTCGGGCATCAGGATCATGTCGGCACCGGCGCGATAGACGGCGGTGTTGACTTCCAGCGGGGTACGGCCGGCGGCCACGCCCTGCATACCCACGGCGTCGGTGATGACCATGCCTTCAAAGCCTTGCTCGCCGCGCAGCAAATCTTTCATGCAGGGTGCCGATATCGACATCGGCACACCTGTCGAATCGATGGCCGGGATGCTCATGTGGGCTACCATGATCATGGCGACGCCCTGATCGATGAGCGTCTGGAAGGGAGCAAGCGCCATGCTGTCGATATACGCACGGTCGAAAAGTACGACGGGCATCTTAAAGTGCGAATCGACGGTAGTGCAGCCATGGCCGGGATAGTGTTTGCCGCAGGCGAAAATACCTTCATCCTGCATGCCCTTCATGTAGGCGGTGCAGAATGTGCCGACGCGGCCCGGGTCGCTGTCGAAGGAGCGCTGCCCGTCGGAGGGATCGTATGCATCGAGGCAGGCATCGGCCACAGGCGCATAGTTTACATAAATGTTCAAGTCACGCAGTTCCTGGCCCACATTGCGCCCCATCTGGTATAACAGTTTTTCGGCCCGGCGTCCCTCCAGCCGCCCCAGGATCCGCTGACGGGGATAGGGAAGGTATTCGGCGAAGCGCATGGCGGCACCCCATTCGGCATCCGTGGCTACCAGCAGCGGCAGCGCCGCCATCTCCTGCAGTTCGTTCATCCGCTCGACGAAGGGGCGGACGGGTCCGCGCATGATGATCAAGCCGCCCACGCCGTACTCGCGCACGAGAGAATCCTGCCGGGCCCGCGTGGTGTCGCTCGGTTCGCGGCTGATTTCCAGGATAATGAGTTGTCCGACCTTATCGCGAATCGAAAGACGCTGCATCAGGGAATCGACCTGTGCGGCGTGGCGGGCCTCCGCCCCGGGGTCGGAAGGGGTGCAGGCTGTGATACAAAGGGTCAGCAGGGCGGCTGCCAGCAGAGATGCCCGTTCAAGCCGGGCATGACGAGCCCCCCGGTCATGCCGGGGGTGACGGAGACTTAAACGGAACATGGATGGTTTAGTTGAGCAATTCCTTTACAGCCGTGGAAATAGCGCGGCCGTCGGCGGTGCCGGCCAGCCGCTTGGAGGCGACGCCCATCACCTTGCCCATGTCCTTGATGGAGGTGGCGCCGACTTCGGCGACGATTTCCTTGATTTTCTCCTTCAGTTCTTCCGGAGAAAGTTGCTTGGGTAGGTAGCGCTCCATGACGGCGGCCTCGGCGAGTTCGTTCTCGGCGAGTTCCGGCCGGTTGTTGTCGGTATAGACCTGCGCCGTTTCCTTGCGCTGCTTGATGAGTTTCTGGACCATCTTCAGTACGTCGGCGTCGGTAACGTCCTTCGAGCCGCCTTCGGCGGTTTTGAAGAGAAGGATTTCATTCTTGACGGCGCGCACAGCGGCCATCGCCACGGCATCCTTGGCCTTCATCGCGGCCTTGATGTCTTCCTGGATCTGTTGTTCGAGTGCCATATTCGTATTCATGATTGATGTAGCAAATTTACGAATCTTATCGTATCTTTGTAAGGTTGCATGATTATTAACACCCTTCCTATATGAAAAAACTGATCCTGATTGCTGCCATCGTCGCAGCGTGCTGGACCCCGTCCGACGCACAGAACCCCTTCTTGCAGAAGCGCTACAAGACCCCGTATGAGATTCCGCCGTTCGAGGTCATCACCATCGACCACTACCGCGAAGGCATGTTCAAGGGCATGGAGGCCGAGAAGGCCGAGATTCAGTCCATCGTGGACAACCCCGAAGAACCGACGTTCGAAAACGTGATCGTCGCCCTCGACAAGAGCGGCAAGCTCCTCGGCAAGGTCCGCTCCGTATGGGGAACGCTCAACAGTTCCAATTCCACGCCGGCGCTCCAGGCCTTCGCCCGCGAGATGAACCCCGTCACTGCCGCCCATAGCAATGAGATCCGGATGAACAAGAAACTCTTCGAGAAGGTCAAGTATGTCTATGACCATCAAGAGAAATACAACCTCGACAAAGAGCAGAAACGCCTGCTGCAGAAGGTCTACGACGGTTATGTGAACAGCGGCGCCCTGCTCGACGATGCCGCCAAGGCCGAGATTTCCAAGATCAACCTCGAACTCTCGGACCTGCAGCTCAAGTTTAGCCAGAACCTCCTGCACGACACCAACAACACCTACGTGACCGTGGACAACGTAAAGGAGCTCGAAGGCCTGCCGCAGGACAACATCGACAGGGCCGCCGCCCTCGCCGAGCGCATCGGCCAGAAAGGCAAGTACAGCTTCAACATGCAGCGTCCCAGCTGCAACCCGGTGCTGCAGTACTGCAAGAACCGCAACCTCCGCAAGCAGGTGTACGAGATGTACAACAACCGCTGCAACCATGGCGACCAGTACGACAACAAGGCCATCGCCGCCCGCATCATCGAACTGCGTCTGAAACGCGCCAACATCATGGGCTACACCGACTACGCGGCCATGTCGCTCAAGGACCGCATGGCTGAGAATGCCGCCAACGTTTATGCGCTGCTCGATCAGATCTGGGCCCCCGCCGTCAAAAAGGCGAACGAAGAGATCGCCGACATCAAGGCCATGATGAAGAAGGACCGCGTGAAGGGCGAGCCCCAGCCGTGGGACTACATGTACTACCTTGACAAGGCCAAGAAGGCCAAGTTCGACATCGACGAGGCCCTTGTTTCCGAGTACCTGGAGATCAACCAGGTACAGCAGGGCATCTTCTATGTGGCCAACAAACTCTATGGGCTTTCGTTCAACGAGCGCACCGAAGACTATCCGCAGTATGAGCCCACTGCCAAGTCATGGGATGTCATCGACCGCGAGGGCAACGTGATCGCCATTTTCTACAGCGACTACTTCCCGCGTGACGGCAAAGGAGCCGGCGCCTGGTGCGGCGGTTTCCGTGGCCAGACCTACGACGGCGCGCAGCGCGTGCAGCCCATCGTAACCAATGTGTGCAACATGACTCTCCCTTCGGGCGACAAGCCCGCGCTCCAGACCCTCGACAACGTGGAAACCATGTTCCACGAGTTCGGACACGCGCTCCATTCCTTCTTCCGCAATGTGCACTACGGCGGCGTCTCCGGCACGGAACGCGATTTCGTGGAGCTGCCCTCGCAGATCAACGAGCACTGGGCCTTCGAGCCGGAAGTGTTGAAGGTCTATGCGAAGCACTACAAGACGGGCGAGGTGATGCCGCAGGAACTCATCGACAAGATTCAGGCGAGCGACAAGTACGGCCAGGGCTTCGCCACGGTCGAGTATCTGGCCGCTTCCTACGTGGACATGGACCTGCATGTGCTGACGGCGGTGCCGGAGCATTTCGACGTGATGGAATTCCAGACCCGGAAGCTGGCGGAACGCGGCATTCCCAAACAGATCCTGCCGCGCTACAGCGTGACCAACTTCAGCCATAGCATCGGTGGCGGCTACAGCGCCGGCTACTACAGCTACATCTGGGCTGAAGTGCTTGACTGCGACGCCTTCCAGGCCTTCAAGGAAACGGGCGACATCTTCAACCAGGATGTGGCCCGGCGCTTCCGGACGTATGTCCTTACGCCCGGCGGCATCGACAAGGGTATGGTGATGTACCGCAACTTCCGCGGCCGCGACCCGAAGGTGGACGGCCTGCTGGAGAACCGCGGGCTGAAATAATGAAACGGCTGCTGATTGTCCTGGCCTTCCTCGCGCTGACCTGTGCGGGGAAGGCTCAGTCGTATGTGTCGCAACGGCCGGCTCCAACCGACCGGCTGTTCGTAAGCCGGGCTGTCGAGGACAAGATCGCCGCCGTGCAGCGCCAGCTCACGAATCCACGCCTGGCCTGGATGTTTGCGAACTGTTTCCCGAATACTCTCGACACCACAGTCCATTTCGGCAAGGATGCGGACGGCCGCTGGCGCACCTTCGTCTATACGGGAGATATCCACGCCATGTGGCTGCGCGATTCCGGCGCCCAGGTGTGGCCCTACGTGCAGCTGGCGCAGGAAGATGCGCATCTGCGCAGCCTGCTTGCGGGCGTCATCAACTGCCAGTTCTCGCTGCTGTGCATCGACCCTTACGCCAATGCCTTCAACGACGGTCCCACGGGCACCGGCTGGCAAGACGACCTCACCCAGATGGGACCCTGGCTCCATGAGCGCAAATGGGAAATCGACTCGCCGTGCTATCCCATCCGACTGGCCCACCACTATTGGAAAACCACGGGTGATACGTCCGTGTTCGGGGAAACATGGCTGGAAGCCATCCAGAAAGTGCTGGAAACGTTCCGCGCGCAACAACGCAAGGATGGTCGCGGACCCTACCGCTTCCAGCGGGTGTCCGCAGTCCCGACCGACACGCAGGCTGGCTACGGCTGGGGCAATCCCGTTCGCCCTGTGGGCCTGATCGCATCGGCATTCCGTCCATCAGACGACGCCACCACCTTCCTGTTCCTCGTTCCTTCCAACTTCTTCGCCGTGAGCGCACTGCGCAAGGCTGCGGAGATTCTGGAGGCGGTCAATGGCCGAGCTGACCTGGCTGCAGACTGCCGGGCGCTGGCTTCAGAGGTCGAGGAGGCACTTCACCGCTTTGCGACGGTGGAGCATCCCGTGTACGGCACTATCTACGCGTACGAAGTGGATGGTTTCGGCAACCGGCTGCTGATGGACGACGCGAACGTCCCCAGCCTGCTGGCCATGCCCTACCTGGGCCTTGTGTCTCCCGACGATCCGGTCTGGCGGAACACACGCCGCTTTGTCCTTAGCGAGGACAATCCATATTACTTCAAAGGAACGGCGGCAGAAGGCATCGGCGGCCCCCACGTGGGCGCCGACATGATCTGGCCCATGAGCCTGCTGATGCGGGCCTTCACTTCCGATGATGACGATGAAATCCGCTGGTGTGTGGAGACGCTCCTGAAAACCGACGCCGGCACCGGTTTCATGCACGAATCCTTCCACAAGGACGACCCCGCCCGTTTCACCCGCCCGTGGTTCGCCTGGGCCAACACCCTCTTCGGCGAACTCATCCTCAAGCTGGTCGATGACGGCCGGCTGCCGCTGCTCAATTCTGTCGTCGATGTCCCCTAATGAAGGACATCGAAAGCAAATATCCGCAAAATCGCCGCTGATGTCCAAGTTTTGGGGACATCGACAGCAGCAGAATAGAACTTTGTGGAAATTACCGGCCCAGCAGGCAGGTGGCGTAGGCGGCGACGCCTTCTTCGCGGCCGACGAAGCCGAGGCGTTCGGTGGTCGTAGCCTTGACGGAGACGCGGTCGACAGGCAGGCCCATTACGTCAGCGAGGGTCTGGCGCATCTGGGGAACGAACGGTGCGATCTTCGGCTTCTGCGCCAGGAGCGTGTTGTCGACGTTAACGATCTCCCAGCCCGCTCCACGGACCAGCGCGACGACCCGACGCAGCAGGATCTTGCTGTCGATACCGGCGTATTCGTCGGATGTATCGGGGAAACGCTGGCCGATATCGCCCAGGGCCAGTGCGCCCAGCAGCGCGTCGCACAGTGCGTGGATGAGCACGTCGCCGTCGGAATGCGCGACACAACCTTTCGTATGGGGAACCTTCACCCCGCCCAGTACCAGCGGCAGCCCGTCCGCCAGCTGATGCACGTCGTAACCGTTGCCTACCCTGAAATCCATCTCTGAAAGCATTTGTTTCCGCAAAGATAAAAAATCATTATCTTTGTCGTATGGCTTTTGGATTCAAATTCTGGCATATACCCGAACACCGGGTGTTCCACTATGAGCCGCGTTTCTACGATGAACGCAAAGAGCGGCTCGAAGAAATGTACAAGAAGTACGGCAAGACGATGCCGGGCTCCGAGATCGATGCGCTCGCCCGAAAGGAGGGCCTGATCGAGGAGGAGAAGCGCTATATCCCCGGCATGCACATCCGTGGCTCGTTTCGCGAGACCTACGAGGCGAAGCGTCTTTCCAAAGAGAAGGAGAATTCGCCCATGAGCTTCGTCAAGAAGATCATCATCGCCCTGACCCTCGTGGCTCTGGCCGCGGCCGCGTACTATCTTTCCAAAGGTTTCGTCCTTTTGCTGACCAGTTAGATGATCCAGGTCCTCCCGCAGAACATATCGAACCTGATAGCCGCCGGCGAGGTGGTAGGCCGCCCCGCCTCGGTGGTGAAGGAACTCATGGAGAACGCCGTGGACGCCGGTGCGCAGAGCATCAGCGTCACCGTGCTCGATGCGGGCAAGACACTCATCCAGGTAGTTGACGACGGTTGCGGCATGACCCCTGAGGAGGCCGTGCTTTGTTTCGAGCGGCACGCCACCAGCAAGATCGCCACCGCCGAAGACCTGCAACGCATCCAGACCTACGGCTTCCGCGGCGAGGCACTCGCTTCCATCGCCGCCGTGGCAGAGGTGACGCTCCGCACCCGCCGACCGGAAGACGAAGTGGGCACGCAGGTCGATATCTCCGAATCCCAGAAGCCACAGGCCCGGCCCGTCGCCGCGCCGTCCGGCAGCAACTTCGCCATCCGCAACCTCTTTTATAACGTGCCCGCCCGCCGCAAATTCCTCAAGTCCGATGCGGCGGAGATGCGCGCCATCGTGCAGGAATTCCTGCGTGTGGCCCTCATTCACCCCGAACGCTCGTTCCGCCTGACCGCCAACGGCAAAGAAATCCATAACCTGCGTCCCGCCGCCACCCGCAAGAAGCGCATCCTCGACATTTTCGGAATGAACCTGGCGAAGGAACTGGTGGAAGTGCAGGTCGATACCTCGCTCGTGCGCGTGAGCGGTTACATCGGCAACCCTGAGGATGCCCGCAAGAGCACCGGCAACCAGTTCTTCTTTGTCAACGGACGGTACTTCCGCTCGCCCTTCTTCCACAAGGCGGTCTGCAAACCGTATGAAAAGCTGGTGCCGGAAGACTGCACGCCAGCCTATTTCCTCTTCCTGGAAACGGAGCCGGAGCGCGTGGACGTGAACATCCACCCCGCCAAGACCGAGGTGAAGTTTGAGGACGAGGGAATGATCTTCGAGATCCTGGTGGCGGCCGTGCGCGAAGCGCTGGGCAAGAACGACTTCACACCAAGCATCGACTTCGACATGAAGGGGGCGCCCGACATCCCGATCTTTACTTCCGGACCCCGCAAGGCACCGACCGACTATTCGCCCCTGTTCAATCCGTTTGACGTGCCCCCGGCTGTCAATCCGGCCGAATGGCCCGTTGAACCAGCCGACCCGGCCGAGCCTGTCATCATCCCTTCGCACAGCTACGGGCGCCTCTTTGAGGAAGATTCCGTGGCGGCCATGCAGTCGCTGCTGGTGCTGCAGCGCCGCTATATCGTCACGCCGGTCAAATCGGGCTTGATGGTCATCGACATCCGGCGCGCCCGCGAACGGATCTTCTACGAACGCTACCTCGAACGGATCGCCGAGCAACAGCCGGTGCGGCAGCAGAGCCTCTTCCCCGTGACGGTCCCCCTCAGCGCAGAAGATTACCTGACCGTCCTCGAGCAGCCCGACCTCACGGCCCGGTTGGGTTTCGATATTCAGGATTTCGGAGCAAACACAGTGGTGGTCAACGCCGTACCGGAAGGATACGACCCCGGCGAAGAGAGCGTGCGCCGCTGCATCGACGAGTTGGTCGCCGCCCTGAAGGACGACACTTCGCTCGACGACCAGAAGCACCTGCTGGCTGCCAAAATGGCGGCCTCGGCCGCTGCATGTAATCCGGGCAACCTCTCCTTGTCCGAGGCACAATTGTTGGTGGACCGCCTGTTTGCCTGCCGTGAACCCAAACTGACCCCGGACGGACGGCGGTGCATGACCATCCTTACCCTTGAAGAATTAGAAAACAAATTATGAGAAATCTGACGACCGCAGTCAAAAACCTGCTGATTATCAATATCATCGTTTTCATCGGAACCGAGCTCATCGGCAACCCGATGTACCAGTTGTTCGCCCTCTTCCCGCTGAATTCGCCCCTGTTCCGCTGGTGGCAGTTCGTCACGCACATGTTCATGCATGGCGGCTTCGCCCACATTTTCTTCAACATGTGGTCGCTCTTCGTATTCGGCCCGGTACTGGAGCGGATGTGGGGTCCGAAGAAGTTCCTGATCTATTACTTCGTATGCGGCCTGGGTGCGGCGCTATGCCACGAGCTGGTACTCTATTTCTTCGTTCCGGGCCAGCTCTATGTGCCCACGGTCGGAGCTTCCGGCGCCATCTACGGGTTGCTGCTGGGTTTCGGAATGCTGTACCCCAACTACACGCTGAGCCTTGTTTTCCCGCCCATTTCCATGAAAGCCAAATGGTTCGTCATCATCTTCGCCGCCATTGAGCTCGTAACCGGCATTACCGGCACGGCCGACGGCGTGGCGCACTTCGCGCACCTGGGCGGCATGCTCTTCGGACTGATCCTGCTGCTGTGTTGGAAGAAGCAGGGGAAAATGTACACGGAGTGGGAATGAGACGGAGGAGTTCGTTCGGATCGGTGCTCTTCACGCTGTTGTCCCTCGTGGCGGCGGCGGCGTTGCTGCTCTCGTATCTGGCGCTCTTCCTCAACCCGGCCGGGCATCCCATCGTGATGTTCTTCGGGCTCTATTTCATCCCCATCCTGCTTTTTTGCCTGCTCCTGCTGCTGATTGCCCTATTCCGGAACCCCCGGGCCTTGCTGATACTGGTCGTGGCCATCCTGCCCACCCTGCTGCTGGCCGACCGTTTCGTGAAATTCGGCGAAGATGAGACCATCCACAACGGCCCACACTTCAAGATACTGACCTACAATCTGGGGCGCTACGACGCGGGCGGTCGCAAGGTGACCGCAGAGGAGTCGGTACAGGGAATCCGCCAGTTGCTCGCTGAGCAGGACGCCGACATTGTCTGCCTGCAGGAATTCGCCATCAAGGACACCCTGGCGCTTGCCACCTGCCTGCCCGATTACCCCTTCCGGGCCTGGCATCTTTTCAAAGGCAACCGGTATTTCGGCAACGTTACGCTCAGCAAGCACCCCATCGTACGACAGTCGTCGCTCACATTCCCGCAGAGCCGCAACCTCAGCCTGATTACCGACATTGACCTGGCGGGCCGGACGCTGCGCATCTACAACTGTCATCTCGAAAGCTACAGCATCTCCTTCACCACGCTGGTGAAGCGGCTGTCCCACAGGGAGACGTTCACCGACGAGGTGGTGCAGGTACACGGACGGCTGCGCGAGGCCACGCGAAAGCGCACGGAACAAGTGGAGGCGCTGCTGCAAAGCGAGTCGCAGAGCGGCTATCCGAGTTTCATCTGCGGCGACTTCAACGACACGCCCCTCTCCTATACCTACCAGCAGCTGACGCGGACCAAGACCGACAGTTTCGCTGCGGCGGGCCACGGCCTGAGCGGCACCTACTCGGCGCTCTGGCCCATGCTGCGTGTCGACTATATCCTGCTGCCGCAGGAATTCCAGGCCGCAGGCCATGAGACACTGCGCGTCCCCTGGTCGGACCACTACCCGGTTATGACAAACATTTATTTCGAATAGAATGGAACCTGAAATCGATCTCGAAGAAGTCAAGGCGGCGGTTGAAACCCTCAAGGCCGGCGGCATCATCCTCTATCCCACCGACACCGTGTGGGGCATCGGCTGCGACGCCACCAACGAGGCGGCCGTGGCCCGCGTGTTCGAACTCAAGCGGCGCGCCGACAGCAAGAGCCTCATCACGCTCGTGTCCGATGCCGACATGCTCGGCAAATACGTGAAGGTCATCCCGGAGGTGGCCATCAACCTGCTCGAAGTCAACGACAAGCCGATGACCATCATCTACCCCGACGCCATGGGACTGGCGCCCAATGTGGTGGCAGAAGACGGCAGTGCCGGCATCCGCATCCCGATGAACGATTTCTGCGTCGCGATGATCCGCCGCTTCCGGAAGCCCGTCGTCTCGACGTCGGCCAACATCTCGGGCGAACCTGCCCCGTCCTTCTACGAAGACATCCCCATGGAAATCATCGACGCCGTCGACTGGGTCGCCGATCCTTACCTCGAAGAAGGCGCCACCGGCGAACCCTCACAGATCATCGCCGTCGGTCTCCACGGCGAGATCAAGATTATCCGCGAATAACGCTATTTCTTCTTCTGCACGGCCTGGCCGATCAGGTAGCAGACGACGGCGACGACCATGCCGTTGATGGCGGGGAAGCCCCACTTCACGAGGTTGGCGACGACGGCACCGATGATCACGCCGGCGACCGCGAACCAGTCGACCTTCTTCACGGGGACGGTGTCGTCGAGGTAAGCCTTTCGGTTCATGAAGTAGTGGAGGATCAGGATAGCGCCCACCGGCGGCAGAGTGCAGTTGAGCACGTTGAGCCAGCCGCAGAAGTTCCAGTAGAGCCATACGGCCGCCACGGTACCGATGAGGCCAGAGATGAGGACCATCGTCTTCTTGGACAGGCCGAAGATGTTCGACAGGCCGAGACCGCCCGTGTAAAGGGCATTGTCGTTGGTGGTCCAGATGTTGAGGCCTAGCACCAGCACGGCGAGGTAGAACAGGTTGAGGTTGAGCATCACCTCGAAGATGTCATTGCCACCCACATAGATACTGGAGACCGCACCGAAGAGGAACATCAGCGAATTGCCGATGAAGAAGGCGAACACAGTGGTCCAAAGGCCCACCTTGCCGCTCTTGGCGAAGCGGGTGAAGTTCGGCGTAGCCGTACCGCCCGAGACGAAGCTGCCCACCACGAGGCCCGCACCGGCGATGATGCCAAGGTTCTTGGTGCCTTCGGAGAACTGCTCGATGAGGCCCTTGTCACCCTGACGGATGGCCAGGATCATGGCCACCGTACCCAAGATGGCGACGGCCGGAACGGCGATATAACTGATGATGGTCAGACTCTTGATGCCGTAATAGGCACTCGCGGTCATGAGCACGCCGGCGATGGCCACCAGCAGGTAGCCCTGCCAGGGCATGTAGTCGGGCGTCACTTCAAGACCGAGCATTTCCTTGGCCACCGGGATGGCGAACATGGCCAAGCCCACGCCGAACCAGCCGATCTGCGTGAAGCTGATCATCGCACTGGGAAGGTAGCTGCCCTTCGTGCCGAAACTGCGGCGGGCGAGCATGTCGAGCGAAAGGCCGCTCTCAGCGCCGATGAAACCCAGGGAGCCGGTGTAAGCGGCCAGGATCAGGCCACCCAGCAGAAGGGCCGCCACAAAGCCCCACCAGTCGAGGCCGGCTGCCAGATTCTGCCCCACCCACATGCTGGCGGAGAAGAAGGTGAAGCCAAGCATCACCATGAACATACTCAGGTTCGATTTCCGTCCGGCGCGGTCCACCGCGCGGTCGGTGTAGTCAACATCAGTCTTTTTCATATTGCTTTTTGAGATTATTGATCGAATCGATGCGTCGGACGGCTACGGCGCGCAGGTCGACATTGCGCTGCAGCAGGGCCTGTTCGTCGGCCCAGAGCTCGCCCAGGCCCTCAAGGCCTTCCAGGTGCGTAACAGCGAGCCAGTCCTCAAACTCGAGGGGGCCAGCATAACCCAGTTTTTCTTCCAGCAGCGCACGCGTGTCGATGTGCGACGCCCGCTCGCGAATGCCCTCCCAGTATTCCAGCACTTCCAGAAAATGTTCGGGCAGGTTGTAACGGCGGGCACCGCCGTCGTAGATGATGCATTTCTCCAGCAGCGCGTCGGGACGGTCGACGATATAGCGGCGGAACTCCGGCGTAACGACACCGTCTTTCCAACCGAAATCGATGCCCGGATGATTGATTCCGCTGACGCCCTTGGTCTCATAAACCGTGAAGGCGCCTTCAAAAAAGAAGCAGTCGATGCCCTCGAAACCGGCGAAAAGTGCGGAAAGCTTCGCGGAAAGATCTTCCATCACCCGGAAAGCACGTGTTCCGCCAATGGTGAAGAAAACGATACGCCTTATACTGCCGCCTTCCTGAAGGAATTTCCGCATCAAATGCTCGAAGCAATAATGGAACGTGTCACCGGTTGCCAGGATGTCGCCGATGGCCAGCACGCGGTTGCGGGAAGGATAAATCTTGTCGTACTTGATTTCCAACCCTTTGATCACGTGGTTCTCGGCAACTCGCTCACTGGAGACGAAATGCATGTCACGCACGCGGATGCCGCAACGGAACGCCGCTTCTTCCAGCGGATAGTTGAGGCCACCGCGCAGGATGGTGAATATATCGAGTTCGCCGCCCAGACCATTGGATTGCAGATGGTGGAGGGCGGCGACAGTTTCATCGAGGAGTGCTGAGTAGCAAGGGAATCCGACAACTTCGGGGGTGGCGAGCAATTGGCGGCTTCCGGGGCCGCTCAGGAGATAGTATCGGTTGCGGAGAGAAGGTCCGCAGAGTTCGTAGATGTTCGTAGTCCCCATCAGGCCTGCATGGTGCAAGCTTGTGCCATCTAAAAGTGTGATCATTGAAGTCCCGATTAGATTAAACCGGGATGCAAAGTTAAAGGATTTTTTGTAACTTGCCAAGGAAAGTTATGAACACCATGCGACTGATTCCGCTATATACCTGGAACAAAACCATAGTCAATCTTGGTAACCGTCGGAGAAGATTTTCCGAACAACCTTGGGCTCAAGGCGTTATACTTTTAGCTTGTGTGGTCGTGGCCATGTTGCTGGCCAACCTGCCTGGTACCCGTGACTTCTATTTTCATTTTTTGGAGACAAGCCTCAGCATCCATGTCATCCCGCCGGACGGCGGCGGATTTGAATTCCCAGTCGGCATGACCGTGGAAAAATTCATCAACGACATCCTGATGGTGGTGTTCTTTTTCACGGTAGGCCTGGAAATCAAGCGGGAAATTGTCTGCGGTGAACTGAGTACGCCCAAGAAGGCCGTGATGCCGGTCATCGCGGCACTGGGCGGCGTCCTGGCCCCGGCACTTATCTATGCGCTGATCAACCACGGCACCGCAGCCGCTTCCGGCTGGGGCATCCCGACGGCCACCGACATCGCTTTCGCGGTGGGAATCCTTTCCATCCTGGGCGACAAGGTGCCCGTCTCGCTGAAAGTCTTCCTGACAGCACTGGCCATCGCCGACGACCTGATGGCCATCCTGGTCGTGGCCATCTTCTATGGCGGCACGTTGAACTTCGCCCTGCTCGGCATCGCGCTGGCGCTCTACCTGTTCATCCTGCTGATGAACCAGATGGGAGAAAAACGCCCCTGGTTCTATATGATACCGGCCATCGCCATCTGGATCCTGTTCTACTACTCGGGCATCCACGCCACCATGTCGGGCGTTGTCATGGCGTTTGCCATCCCGATGACGCCGCGTTATTCGAAGCATTACTTTTACCGCAAGCGCAAGAACGCCCGGAAGGAATTGGACGAGTACGAGCATCTGCACGAGGAGGGCGGCTTCCCGAACGGACCGCAGCGACAGGTGCTCTGGGGACTCAGCAAGACGGCACGGGACAGCATCGGCCTGAGCTACCGGCTGGAGCATGGGCTCGCTCCGTGGGTCAACTACCTGATCATGCCGGTCTTCGCCCTGGCCAACGCCGGCGTCCGGATTGCCGATCCTTCCTATTTCAACGTGTTCCACTTCTCACCCGAACTGGGCAGCGTCAGCATGGGTATTTTCCTGGGCCTGCTGATCGGCAAGCCGCTGGGCATCACGCTGGCCAGCTTCCTGGCCGTCAAGGCGAAAGTGGCCGACATGCCCGCCGGCGCCACGTGGAAGATGCTGCTGGCCGTCGCCTGCCTGGGCGGCATCGGCTTCACCATGTCGATCTTCGTGGACACCCTCTCCTTCGGCGACCAGGCCCCGGCCATCATGATGACGCTCCGCGACATGGGCAAAGTCGCTGTCCTGATGGGCTCCTTCTGCTCCGGCATCTTAGGCTCTGTACTGGTGATGCTGGTCCACAAGAAGAAATAAACGCCGCTCTCCTCATCATAAAACTCGCCCCCTTTTTTGTCGAAAGGGGGCGAGTTTGCATTATTGACTCAGTTAAAAAACTAGTCGTTGTTCAACTCCCGGATGTCCACCTGGTCGCGGTGCGAGGTGCCGAGGAGCCACTCGCTGTACCAGTCGGCCATACGCCAGAAGAAGTATTCGTTCATGTCGCCGAAGCCGTGGCGCTGGCCGGGCAGGACGAGCATCTCGAAGCGCTTGTTGGCACGGATCAGCGCGTTGACCACGCGGATCGTGTTGCTCGGGCTCACGTTGTCGTCGATGTCGCCCGTCACCAGCATCAGATGCCCCTTGAGGTTGCCGGCGATGTCCTGGTTCTTGTCGACGCTGTACTTGAAGGTGGTGTCGCCCGCCGCCGTAATCTCTTCGAGGATGCCATGGTGCTGCTCGCTCCACCAGCGGTTGTAGATGCTGTTGTCGTGGTTGCCGGCGCAGGAGACGGCTGCCTTGAAGAAGTCGGGATACTTGAGGATGGCTGCGGTGGACATGAAGCCGCCACCGCTGTGGCCATGGATGCCCACGCGGTTTATGTCGATGAACTTATGGCGTGAAGCCAGTTGCTGGATGGCGTATTTCTGGTCCTCGAGGCCGTAGTCGCGCAGGTTGCCGTATCCAAAATTGTGGTACCACTTCGAACGGTTCGGGTGTCCGCCGCGGTTGCCCACGGTGATCACGATGAAGCCGATCTGGGCGAGGCGGTCGGTGCGGGTGAAACCCCTTGACCATGCCTCGGAATTGCCCTCGACCTGCGGGCCCGGGTACACGTAGTCGATGATCGGGTATTTCTTCGTGGAATCGAAGTCGAACGGCTTGTACATGTAGCCATACAGGTCGGTGATGCCGTCGGCGGCCTTTACCTTGAACGGGGTCGGGAACTTGTAGCCGGCTGCGAACAGCAGCGAGAGGTCGGCTTCCTGGAGCGGGGTCTTGCGGCCCGTGGCGTCGTAGAGGGCGCTCTGCGGCGTGCTGTCAACACGGGAGAAGTTGCTCACGAAGAACTTCGCGTCGTCGCTGAAGCTGACGGCGTTGGAATTGTAGTCAGCATCGTCGAGCTGGCGCATGCCGGTTCCGTCGAAGCCGATGCGGTAGACGTGTCCGTTGTAGGGATTCTCGTCCTTGTTCACGCCCATGGCCAGGAAGTAGATGGCCTTGGCGGCTTCATCCACGGCCAGCACGCGCTCCACGTGGAAGGCGCCGTTGGTAATCGGGCGCTTGAGCGTGCCGTCGGCGCCATAGAGGTAGAGCTGGGCCCAGCCGTTCCGCTCGCTCCACCAAATGATGTCATTGCCGCCGTTGACCAGGCGCGGGTCGCGGGTTTCCACGTAGGTGTTGAGGGTCTCGTGGACGATGGTACGGGCGCTGTCGGCAGCCACGTCGACGCGGACCAGGTCGGTGCGCTTGAGATCGCGGCTGCGGCGGATCATGTAGAAACCGTCATTGTCACCCATCCAGATGCTCTTGCGCCAATCGTCGTACTGGTCAGCGTTCCGGGCGGTGCGGCGCTGGATGTCGGTATCCTGGTCCTTATAGGCAGCAATGTTGATTTCCTTGCTGCTGCCGTCGGCCATGTCGAAGATGAACAGGTGGTCCACCGGACCGGGTTCGCCCGGCATCTGGTATTTATAGGTCTGCAGGGTCGGACGCGGCTGGGCCACGGAATTGATGACCCAGAGTTCCTTGACCTGGGTCATGTCGAATTTCTGCACGGCGAAGTGTTTCGAGTCTGGCGACCAGAGCACATAGTTGGCGGTGCGCTTGGTCGAGTCCTTCACCTCGGCCGCACGATAGTTGCTGCCGCCCCAGTAGAAGTCCTTGTTGCCGTCGAAGGTCAGGCGGTGATCCACCACAGTGGAGTCCTTCTCGTCTTCCATGAGTTTCTTCACATCGTCGATCGACATCCAATACAGGTCATAGCCCTTGCCGTACACGGCTTTCGTGCCGTCCGGGGAGATGCAGGCCCACATCGGATAGTCTTTCTTCTCCTCGTCCTCGGTGACATCGACCAGCTTGCCAGTGGCCAGGATGTATTCGAAGCGATAGACCTTCTTCTCTTTCTTGGGCTTGGCGGGCTTGTCCTTCTTGTCCTTGTCGTCACTTTCTTTCTTCTTGTCCTTCTTTTCCACCATCTCGGAACTCTGGACCTCGAAGGTGAATTTTGCGTCGTCCTTCAGCTCGAGCTTGCGGAGCGGGAGGTGCTGGGCGTCAAAGGGATCCTTTACGATGGCGGAGATTTCCATGGCCAGGCGCTCCATGTCGAAAGCCTTGACCTGGGTACGGGCCACCGGGTCTACGATGTAGTATTCCGTGCCGGCGGAAGTCTTCCACGAGTACCAGAACTTGTCGGAGTTCTTGAACCAGTTGGGGCGGATGGAGGTGCTGAACACCATGTTGTTCACCTTCTTGGCGGAGAACTGGTCGGCCAGGGCGTAGTTCGGCTCCTGGGCGGTCGCCGTGCCGC